>Ga0209176_10000004_pt1 | contig 98846 bp, 71 predicted proteins | sample NGEPer11B_FD_184511 | JGI IMG/M metagenome (GOLD analysis project Ga0209176, IMG submission 184511) | Arctic peat soil microbial communities from the Barrow Environmental Observatory site, Barrow, Alaska, USA - NGEE Permafrost305-11B... | ecosystem: Environmental > Terrestrial > Soil > Wetlands...
GTGTAGGGTTAGGGTCGCACTGTCTGCTACGCGGGCACTGATTGAAACCGGTGCGAGCGTCCATTTCTTTTGCCCTTCACTTGAACGTCGCACTGTCTGCTACGCGGGCACTGATTGAAACTCGGTACTCGCGGGTTATGCGTCGCTCGGCGTGGTCGCACTGTCTGCTACGCGGGCACTGATTGAAACCCACATCTGCTCCTCTTGCCACTCAAAATTGGCGATTGTTGCACTGTCTGCTACGCGGGCACTGATTGAAACGCCACCGGTTCGTCAGGATCTGCCAAATGTGGCGCTGGGTTGCACTGTCTGCTACGCGGGCACTGATTGAAACGTAACTACATAGGGATACGGGGCACCCGGGATGCCGGTTGCACTGTCTGCTACGCGGGCACTGATTGAAACACACTGGGTTCAGGACTAGTGCGACAATTGCCATGAGTTGCACTGTCTGCTACGCGGGCACTGATTGAAACCTCCATCGTTGGAGTTCGAGTTTGAGCTGCCGGACGTGCCGGTTGCACTGTCTGCTACGCGGGCACTGATTGAAACCGGTCACGCCAGCTCATTGCGAGTTCGAAGCACCGAAGTTGCACTGTCTGCTACGCGGGCACTGATTGAAACCCAGATACCCTGAGCCTCCGTAGTCCGGCCGGCCGTTGCACTGTCTGCTACGCGGGCACTGATTGAAACCGATGAACAAATCTGGTTGGCTTGGGCAGTTTTGGTTGCACTGTCTGCTACGCGGGCACTGATTGAAACAAACGTAATCGAAGCTTTCGCAAGATTCGCCGTTGTTGCACTGTCTGCTACGCGGGCACTGATTGAAACCGGTTCCGTTGTGGGCGCCACGGTTGGCGCGACAGTCGGTTGCACTGTCTGCTACGCGGGCACTGATTGAAATCCATGCCTTGGGCAGTCACCGGGCACGGGATCCGGTGCTACAGGCGTGCGTTTCCTGCCAGGCACGCGCGCATTGAAAAACCCGGACATCGACGTCCGGGACTGCTACGCGGGCGGTGAATGTTACCGGTGTCGTGGGCACTGATCAGAAGGGAGGGCGCCATGGCGCTGGTGGTGGTTGCCTATGACATCTCGCATGATCGGCGGCGCGCGAAGATGCACAGGCTGCTGCTCGGCTTCGGCAAGCCGGTCCAGGAGAGTGTCTTCGAATGTGACCTGGATGAGCCCGGCTTGCGCGAGCTGCGGGCTCGCCTGCGCCGCCTGGTCCGGCTCGGCGACAGCGTCCGCCTCTATCCCCTCTGCGCCGATTGCGCCACCCGCATCGACGATGGGCTCGGCCGGCGGCCCGCGCCAGCGCCGGATGTCTATGTCACCTGATCCGGGACGGCCTCATCCCATCAAACGAACATCACGCCACTACCGGGCGTTACGGTGCCCAGGATGCCTGGCGTCACCACCGCCACCGGCTCGGGTGTTCAGCATGTCCTGAATCTTCTCTTCCACAGCGTTGATGCGCCGGACATTTTCCAGGATGATGTCCTCACCCATTTGGGGATGGATGATCAGGCGGCCGGACCGCAGCAGGATGAACTCGAACATGTCCGTGATGTCCTTCTGCATCAGGTTGCCCGGCGCGGGGTAGTGCTCCGCCTTGTCCCGGAAGAAGCCGTGATGATGAATGATCTCGTTTGGCCGGATACGCCAGTAGCAGTTCCGGACATCGGCAAACCACACCAGCACATAGATGATCCCCATCGCCACCGCCATCATCATGTAGAAGTGGTTGTTGGCCCGCGGCGCGAGCTGGCGCTCCAGCGAGAGCACGGTGGGCAGGATGCTCACCCAGTGCAGGTCGATCAGCATGACGCCCAGCACGACCGCGATCACCCCGACCACCAGCGCCACGAACTGGGCACTGGGGAAATCCATCGCGATCGCCAGCATGTTCACGGAGAAGATCGCCAGGAACACGAGCGATCCCGTAACGGTGTGCTCCGGCCACCACGTCACAAGCACGGTCATGCCCAGCGTCGCCAGGAAGAATGGGTAGAGGAACACAAACTTCGGCAGCGACCGCACGATCACCTCCTCTTCACCTTCCCGGCGCAGCTCTGGCGGCCCAAACGCCGTCACGCTTGTTGTTGTATGACCCTTCATCACATCTCTCCCCTCAGCAATAACCGCGTAGACGTTCGCCGCTATCCCGGAACCGGCGGCAGGGCGCGCTTCGCGGCCAGGTGATCGATCAACCGATCAAATCCCATCGACTCCGCCAGCTCCCGCAGCCGCCGGAAACCTCCCCCATAGACCGGACTGTCGTTCCCGGCGATGCGTTGGGCGTAATACCTGGTTTCCACGGTGTCCACGTCGCTGTACCAGCGATGCGACAGCAGCTCGCAGAATCCTTCCTCCCCCCACGCTGGCAACCCCCGGACACCGCGACATGCCAGCCAGGCATGACCGAGCTCGTGAATCGCCACCCCCTCGAACAATGGCGACGGCATCCCTCGCAGCAGGTGCAGCTCCAGGTGTGTCGCCGAGTTGGCGCCCGCTCGCCGTGTGACCAATGCCTTCCCCAGCACATCCGGTCCTTCCCGCTCGCTTCGTTGCAGCTCCCGCCGCGACACGAGCTGCACCCGGAACCGCACCGCCTGGTCGAGCGTGATCCCCTTCCCCTGCAACCAGTCCACCAGCGGCGGCAGGATGACCGCGGCCGTCCCATCGTCCTCGATCGCGGCCTTCCGGCACGTCGTGCAGCGCGCCCTGGCTTCAACATCCGGGCCGGCGCCATCGGTTACCAACCGCCCGCAGTAGACACATGGCGGCCATTCATCCTGATGCGCCGGACAATAGGCGTTCCCCCACGAATCGAGATAGTACTGACCCTCCAGCGGCTGCTGGCACCAGGCGCACCTCGGCAACAGGTGCTCCCGGTAACACGCCGGGTGATACGGGCGGTTATCCCGCACCGGGAACTGCGCATCGTCAATTGGCTCGCCGCAGGCGGCGCATCGAAAATGGTCCGGATGCCAGGCGTGCCCCAGCGCTTGCACCACGCGCCCGCTGATGGCGGTGTGGCATGACGCGCACACCGGCGCATTGTGCGAGGTCGCCAGTCGGTTCACGCCGGTGCTCCTTCATCCGCCGCGTCGATCAGCGCTTCGGCCTGGGATATCCACTGCCGCGCCAGCGTCGGCAACCGGGACACGAGCGCGTGCTGGTCGTTTGCCGATGTCAGCGTCGCAAGCAGGTTGTCGGGATTCCGCTGGCGCAGCTCCCGGCACGAAGCGACACCGGCGCTTTCCAGCAGGTTGGCGAACTGGACGCCGATGCCCTTGATCCGCATCAGGTCGGCCCGGTTCACCCAGTCCGTCAGCACGGCTTCTTCCACCCCGAGCGCGCGAGCCAGGCGCCGCCGCGCGCGCTCGTCCGATGTCTCTGCCAGCAGCGCGCCGATGGTGGTGATACCCGCCTGTTCGAGCATGCGCCGCGCCGCTGAAGTCAGCCCCTTGATGTCCGCCACACTCCGCGACAATCGCGCGCGCGGTTCTGGCGTTTCTTCGCGCTGAGCGCCAGCTGAAGCCGCCGGTGAACGGGCAGCTTCGGGTTTGCGGGGCCGTTGCCGCGTCGGCGATGCTGTTGGCCTGGTGGGCGGGGGCGCGTCTGGTTCGCCGGATGCCGGAGCCGGTACGCGTGTGGATGTGGGTGCGGATTTCACAGGCGGGGCTCCTCCCGAACCCGCACGGACATCCCGGCCCGGAGCGGTTGGAGGCGCGCTCGGTCCGTTCGCGTTGTCTCCATCGCGTGAGCGCGGATCACCCGGCGCTGTACCACCGGCGCTGGGCGCGGCCTGAGGCTGCCCCTCCGGAGCGGTTTCGCCGGCGTCGTCACCCGGTCCCGCCTCCCAATCCAGCGAGATTCCGCCACCGTCGCTCGTGTCGCTCAGCACCACGGGAGGTCTGCCCTCGCCTGACCGTGAGGATGGCGGCGGTGCCGCGCTCGGCTCGCTGGGTTCAGGATCGCTTGCATGTGCCTGGCGACGGGCGCGCTCGACCAAATCCAGCACACGCTCCCGTTCGCGATCGGGATCGATCTGCCAGGCCATCGACCAAATCCGGTGGAGGTTCCATCCCAGCCCCTTCAGCACCCGCGGGCGCAGCCGCTCACGGTCACGCGCATCGGGCGCGATCTGCCAGGCCGAGCCATCACACTCGATACCCAGCAGGTATCCGCTCGATGTCGCCTCGTCCTTGATGCCGATGTCGATCCGGCACCGGCCGTACCCGATGTTCCGCTCCACATGGAGACCGGCGCGGGCAAGGTCGCGAGCAACGACATCGACGAAATCCCGGCTCTGCCCCAGATCCGGCAACGCCGATTCTCGCGGTTCCGACGGATCGTACCGGGCAAAATTCAGGTACCGCTGGAGTACCTGGACACCCCTGGCGGACGAGGCGCTCAGCTCGTTGGGATCGAATGAGGCAAGAATCACCATCTTCCGTCGCGCGCGGGTGATGGCGACGTTCAGGCGGCGGTCGCCTCCGGCGCGATTGATCGGGCCAAAGTTGAGCAACAGGTTGCCATTCGTGTCGGGTCCATAGCCTACCGACATGAAGATGACATCGCGTTCGTCACCCTGCACGTTTTCGAGGTTGCGCACAAACAGCGGCTCATGACGCTCACCGGCGAGATACTGGTTCAGCGGCGTTTCGGTTGGCCGGCGACGGTCCAGCTCCTCCTGCACGGCAATCATCTGCGGCTCCGAGAAGGTGATGACGCCGATTGACGCCTCACCATCCCGCGCGATCTGTTCGATCACCAGGTCAACCAGCCTGCTCGCCTCGATCCGGTTGATACGGCGACCGCCCCGCTCATACACGCCGTTCTCGACCCGCACGAATTCAACAGGGTCCTCGTCATGATCCGGCGAGGGAAAGGTCATCAACCGATCATCGTAGAACTCGCGATTTGAAAACGCGATCAGGTCTTCATGCCGGCTGCGGTAATGCCATTGCAGCCAGGTGTTCGGCAGCCCAGCGACGGTGCATGCCTCCAGCAGGCTCTCTGGCCTCCATTGATCACTTGCCGGGGTCGTCGTAAAAAAGCTGGTCGGCGGCAGTTGCCGAGAATCACCAACGACCACCAGTTGCGTCCCACGGCCAATCGCTCCGATGGCGTCCTCTGGCACAACCTGGCTCGCTTCATCGAATACGACGATGTCGAATCGCAACGGGGAATGACCGAGCATTCGCGCAATCGTCATCGGACTCATCAGCAGGCAGGGGGCAAGCGCCGAAACCAGGTTCGCCGCGCGATCGAACAGGTGACGCAGCGGTCGCTTGCTGGTGGAGCTGGCGGTGGTCCGCAGAAGCGCAATCTCCGATTGGAGATTCGCGTCGTCGAGCCGCTCGTGTCGTCGCTGCATCAACCGGTTGACCAGGTCAGACGCGTTCGCCGCGAGCATGGCACGGTCCAGTTCGGCAAAGCGCCGCTGCATGGTATCAGGCTGAGCGCGGACAAACTGGGCAAGCTCGGGCGCCTCGCGCAAGCGCCATGTCATCCAGAGCGTGAGCATCTGATGCGCAAAGGCATCGGTCCATTTCCCGGCGGGCAGACGCGCCTGGAGCACCGCATTCACAAATGGCCCAAGCCCTTGTGATGCCGCCCGCTCCCGCGCTTCCAGCGAAAAGAGCCATCGCTCCAGCGCGGACAGCTGCCCGGTGAGGTCACGTGCCCAGGTGGAGAGCGCGGACAACTGCATCGCCTCGAAGGCAGTGTCATCGTGTAGCGGCGATTCGAGAAAAAACGGTCGCAGGCGCCTTCTTGCAGCGTTGAGCCGTTCGACGGCGTCACGAAGCTCTTGGCTGTCGTCGGCGGCAGTGGTGACCGGTTCGTCGAGGCGATCCGCAAATCCGGTTGGCACGGTGCCGTCAGGGAACTGGGCGCAGATGCGCTCAACCCGATTGAGAGACGCCGAGATCGTCTTCCAGTCTACCGTTCTGGCGGCGACGAGCGGACCGAACAACGCGCGAAGTTCCTTGTCGCCGGCATTGACCCGTAATCCCTGGTGAATGTCCTTGATCACGTGGTCAACCGTTGTCCACGGTGTCAGTCGCGTTTGCGAGATTCGCCGAGCGGCATCGATCAATGCCTCAACCCGAGCAGGTAGCGTCCTCGCAGTTGGACAATGAGCTCCTGCATCGGCTGCTCGCCGATTGACCCGATAAACTGCACGAGCTCGTCAGGAGCCACATCCCGCACCATGCCCAGTGCCGGCTCCAGCAGCGACAACGCGTTGTTGAAATCTCGCACAAGCGTGTCCCTGGCCAGCCCTTGCAGCGTGATGCCAGTCAGCGATACTGGCGGATCGTCCGGGTCCACCAAGGACGCCCCCCGCGCCACGAGCCCGATCGCGTGTTCCAGCTCGTTCCAATTGGTTTCCCAACCGGTGTAGAGCTCGCCAAATTCCCGGTCCAGCTCCTGTTCGTGATCCGCAAACCAGTCGCTTGCCTCCCGGATCTCCCGCGCCACATGCAATGCGGCCAATGCCTCATCCTGGCTCAGCGCGCGCTCCGTCGTCTGGAGGTCTTCGATCCGGCCAACATCCCAGCGCAACAGCGCAACCAGCCGATCCCACAAACTGTCGTCAGGCTCCTGGAGGCGCTGGACGGCCTCATCCGTGGCAATCTCAAACAACTCTGGGCGAAACCGTGTGAGGAACGCCGCCCGCCCGCCAAGCACTGTCGCGCGCGCCCGCGCGGTTGACGCCAGCGCCTGAAGCCGGGCATTGACGTCGGCGTCGAACCAGGACCGCGGCAATGGCCCCCACTGTTCGACCTGCCGCACCAGGTCATTCACCCGGATCAGGCCAGACAGTGATTCGGGCTCGCGCAATCCGAACCGATTCACGACCGTGCCGCCAAGATCCCGCACGCGCTCCAGCGCTGCGAGCGCCAGCGCGGCGGCAAACCTGGCATGAACCTGCAGGACCGGCTCGGTCACCGAACCTTCCACCAACGCGGGATCAGGTTGCGGGATCCCAGGGGATGTCGCGCTCAGCTCATCCTCCAGCGCCGACATCAGCTCCGCGCGCAAAACGTCTTCACCATAGCGCGACAGGATGTCCTCACGGATCCGGAGATGTTCTGAGCGTTCCAAAAGTTGTTGGGAGGCGAGTGCCTGCGCTCGGTTCCGACGGGTGGCGTCGAGCCAGACAGGCAGAAACACTCCGCCGGTCACGTCGGTGCAGTCCGTCAGGAGCCTGCCCATCCAAAGCGCGCGTTCCACGGTCCCGCCGGAAGACAGGCCCCACCTGCCGGCAACCTGCTGTTCGAGTTCAGAGAGCTGGTTGGCGGTGGTTGCGACTTCATTCAGGCGTTCGACCAGCCGGTATCTCGTTGTCGGGTCCGCCCGCACGAGCAGCGGGTTGATGTGTTGCCAGGGACTGGATCCGGGCCGCGTCAAAATGTCGGCAACGCTCACAAGGTCATCGACTGTCCCCCGGAACTTTTCCAGCCGGGCACGTGTCACCGCGCCGGAATCGGCGGGGTCATAGTCAAACCGGATCAGCGGGGCGCTGGCGAGCCCGACCAGCTCACCCAATACGTCATACGTCGTGCCGCCCAACGCCGTGGGTTCAACGCACAGGCCTTCGAAATACTCGTCAAACTCTCGCAGCAGCCCGACCAGCTCATCTTCGTTGAACGCCCTGGCGCCGGTACCGTCGGGCGCCGCCCGGTATGCCTGGGGCAGACCCATGCCCGTGCGCGCCGCGAGCAGGTTGAAGACCGCCGCTTCATCCAGCTCATCGTCGTGCAGCTCCAGGCAAAACTCACCCAATCCAAGCTGTGCGAGCCGATGCGCGACAACATTGAGCGCCGACTTCTTTTCGCTCACAAAGAGCACGGACTTGCGGCGTCCAAGCGCGCCGGCGATCAGGTTGGTGATGGTCTGTGACTTGCCGGTGCCCGGCGGTCCCTGGATCACGACACTGCCGCCGCCGGACACCGCCGCCAGTGCCGCTCGCTGGCTCACATCGGCATCGAGCACATGCGTTGAAAGGCTTTTGTGAATGGTATCCCAGTGCTCATCAACATCGGGCAACGTCGGTGTCGTAGTCGATGAAGCCGCCGGCTCACCGGCGATCGCCCGCAACACCGGATGCCGGAGCAGCTCATCGGTGTGGCGCTCGAGATCCTCGTAGATCGCGTACTTTTCGAATGGCAGCAGCGCGAGGTAGACATCCTCGGCAACAGTCCAGTGCAAGTGCTCGGCGATGGATTCCCGAACATGCTCGATCACATAATCGAGCGTGGATGCTCCGGCATTGACGGCGAGCGCCGAGAGGTCCACGCCATAATCCTGGCGAAGCTTGATCGCCAGCGCCGGGTTGAAGCTGAGGTCAGGAGTGTTGTCCGCGATCGACACCGTGTAGTCCGAAAACACCGTGGCGCGATTCAACCGCACCGGGAGGACAAGAATCGGGCTATCGATCGCTTCGCCTTCGCGAGATGCCCACCGGAGGCTCCCAAGCGTCAGGAACAGCGTGTGAACGCCCTGCTCGCTTTGCGCGAGATCCGCTCGTTGCCGCAGCAATCGAAGCACTGGGCCGACGGGCTGGCGGTCGTCCTTGCCAACCATGACACCGGTTTCGTGCGGCGCGGCCGAACGGCCAAGCCGGAACTGACGGAGGGCGTCAGCGGAGAACATTTGACGCAGCAAGTCGTCCGCCGATGGCATCACGATGCGGAGAGCGTTTCTGTCCGGTCGAAAATAGAGCAGTGGATTATCTGTAGTCAAATCGATCAAATCCGACTTCCAGCGGCGAAGCGCCTGGGACACACGTTCAGACGGTTGTTGCATCGATCATTCTCCATCGATCGAAGAAGGTGGCTGCCCACCGCAAGCGCGATCTGGTTTCAATGCCGCGCAAAAAAGTACGGCACTGCTGGTTATGTTGCCCCCAAGGCTTTGCGATACACCCATCATACACCTGATTCGGGTGATTTTTCGACCGCCGCCGCACCCGCCGAGCAACAACGAGCGCCGCGCCACCCGATTGACGCGACGCCGGGAATCCACGGTGATTTCGACCGGTGGCGGTCTCGATCTGGCGAGGCGCTGGCACAATCAGCCCAGCTTCGTGCTACCTTGGTCACGGGGTCGAGCGCCGTCCCCCCAGGGACATCAATGCGCGGGGGCGTCGCTGGTTGTCCAATAGCCTTTTTGTTTTTTGGGAGGATGATCGTGCCACAACGGGTTCAGTTGGAGTATGGGGATGCGACGATGGAGGTCGACCTCCCTGACAGCGCGGTTGTGGTCGATCCTGGCCCTCATCCCAATGATCCGGTACCGCTCGCGGATCCCGTGGAAGCGACACGGCAGGCGCTGGACCATCCCCTCGACTCGCCCCCGATCGCCGGGTTGGTGAGACCCGGCAGCAAGGTCCTCATCGCCTTCCCTGATCGAGTCAAGGGCGGCACGCAGGAGACCGCGCACCGCCGCGTAACCATCCCGCTGCTCCTGGATCGCCTCACAACGGCGGGTGTTGCCGAGCGTGACATCACGCTGGTCTGCGCGATCGGCCTCCACCGCAAGAATTCGCGTGACGAGTTCCACGAGTATCTCGGCGACGAGATTGTCGACCGGTTACCGGAGGATCGTCTGGTGAATCATGACCCCGAAGACCCGGACGGGATTGTCAGCCTCGGGGTTACCGATCACGGTGACGTTGTTGAGGTCAACCGAGCGGTCGTGGAGGCTGATCTGGCGATCATGATCGGCCACAGCCAGGGAAATCCGTACGGCGGCTACAGTGGTGGATACAAGATGCCATGCACCGGTCTCACGACCTGGCGCTCGATTCGCTGCCACCACACCCCAGGCACCATGTACCGCGATGATTTCGTCCCGGCCTCGAGCGGCAGCCACTTTCGACATCAGCTCACCCATATCGGGCGCAAGATCGAATCGGCGATGAAGCAGCCCTTTTTCACCGTTGATGCCGTGCTCGACAGCCAGTCGCGACAGGTCGCCGTCGCGGCGGGGGCGCCCGCCGCGGTCGAGCAGGCTTGCTGGCCGATCGCGGCGCGCCGTACCGACCGGCAGCTTGATACGGAGAAGGCCGATGTTCTGGTGCTCGGGATGCCGCGCTCATTCCACTACGGTCCGGGGATGGGTTCGAACCCCGTGCTGATGTTGCAGGCGATCGGTTCGTCCATCACCCGCGCCGCGGCGGCCCTGAAGCCCGGCGCGGCCGTGATCTGCGCATCGGTATGCGACGGCTGGTTCAACGACGAGTGGTTCCCCGCCTATCGCGAGGTGTATGAACGATATCAGCAGTGCACGCATCCCACCGAGATGCAACGGTTCGAGGACGAGCTGTCCACCCGCCCAGATTACATTCACAGCTTCCGGCAGGAGTATGGTTATCACCCGTTCCATGCATTTTCCATGCTCTACATGGGCGGGATCGCGCTCAACCAGGCGCGGGCGACCTACATTGCCGGTGCAGAGGCGCCAGGTTTCGCCCGCGGCATGGGGTGCATCCCCGTGCGCGCATTCGATGACGCCGTCGATCGCGTCCGGGAGGACATCGGCCGTGATCCGCACATGCTGGTCATCCCCGCGCTGTCGAAACCGCAGGTGCACCTGCGGGCGGGAGCCTGATTAGCAAGGGAGGACTGAATGAAGATTGGAATCATCGGGCTCGGCACCATGGGAATGCCCATGACCAGGGCACTTGTCGTGGCGGGACATCGGGTAATTGCCTACGATGTATCGGCGTCCGCGCTCGAACGCGCGGCCAACGCGGGCGCGGAGACTGTCACGTCCAGTGAGGAGGTCGGCGCTACGGCTCAGGTTGTGCTGCTCTCGCTGCCCACACCAGCGCACGTCGAAGCGGTGGTTGCTGGCAACGACGGCGTCCTCACGCGACCGACCAAGGATCTCGTTGTGCTTGACACATCGACAGTTGACCCGGAGACAACCAGGCGGATGGTGGTAAAGGCGAACGCCGCGGGTGTCGACTACCTCGACACGCCGGTGCTCGGTCGCCCGGATGCCTGTGGCGCCTGGACCTTCCCGGTCGGCGGCGATCCTGACGCACTGGAACGGGCCAAACCGGTGCTCGAAGCGCTCGGGCGCAAGGTGATCCACGTCGGCCCTTCCGGCAGTGGCAACGCGGTCAAGTTGCTCAACAACCTGATGTTCGGCGCGATCAACGCGATCGCGGCAGAGACGATGGCCGCGTGCGAGGCAGTTGGGGTGTCGCCACGGACCTATTACGAAACGGTCGTGGACAGCGGGGCGGCAACCGTCAGCCCGCTTTTCCGCGAGCTCGGCCCAAAGATCCTTGCGGGCGACTTCTCTCCGGCCTTCACCATCGACCTCTTGCACAAGGACGTCTCTTTGGCATTGGCGATGATGAAGGATGGCGGAATTTCGCCCGACATTGGCGATGTGGTCCTCGCCCAGATCGATCGTGCCCGCATCGCTGGGCTCGGGCAAGAGGACACCGGCGCGATCGTCAAGCAGTATGTGTGACGTCAGTTCAATAGCGCCCGAAGGCGGTATTTCCTGCTAGCATTGGCGCATGACATTTGCTCGCTCCGTCGGAGGATCGCCAGTGGCCAAAGTGCTCGAACATGAGGTATTCGCCAACTACACCCTGCCCGATGAACACGGCAACTTCGGGCGGTTCGGCGGCACGTTCGCCCCCGAAACCCTGATGCCCGCCATCGGCGAGCTCGTCGTTGCCTACAACGAGGCGAAAAACGACCCCGCCTTCCAGGCGGAAATCGACCGGCTTGCCGCATCGTATGTCGGTCGCCCGACGCCGCTCTACGAGGCAACGCGCTTTTCCGAGGAGGCGTCTGGCGGCAACGGACCACGCATTTTTTTCAAGCGGGAAGACCTCGCCCACACCGGCGCGCACAAGATCAACAACGCCCTGGGCCAGGCGCTACTCGCCAAACGGATGGGCAAGCAGCGCATCATCGCCGAAACTGGCGCCGGCCAGCACGGTGTTGCCGCCGCCACCGCCTGTGCCTTGCTCGGCCTCGAATGCATCGTCTTCATGGGCGAGGTCGATATTCACCGGCAGTCGCTCAACGTCTTCCGCATGCGCTTGCTCGGCGCGGAAGTGGTGTCGGTCAAATCGGGATCCCGCACGCTCAAGGACGCCATCAACGAAGCGATCCGCGACTGGGTCACCAACGTCGATTCCACCTACTACATCTTCGGCACGGTCGCCGGCATGCACCCCTACCCGATGATGGTGCGTGATCTTCAAGCCGTGATCGGTCGGGAAGCTCGCCAGCAGATCCAGGACATCACCGGTTCTCTGCCGGACACCATCGTCGCCTGCGTCGGCGGCGGCTCAAACGCGATGGGGTTGTTCTACCCGTTCATCGAGGATGAATCGGTGGAGATCATCGGCGTCGAAGCCGGCGGGTACGGCATCGAAACCGGCAAGCACGCCTCGACCCTGGTAGCCGGTGAGGAAGGTGTGCTCCACGGTTCCTGGTCGTACATCCTGGAAGACGATGACGGCCAGATTCTCGAGACGCATTCGATCTCGGCAGGTCTGGACTACCCCGGCGTCGGGCCGGAGCTCGCCTACCTCAAATCCGCCGGGCGGGCCAGCTTCGTCTCCGTCACCGATGAGGAAGCGCTGGAGGGGTTCAAGCTGCTCTGCCGCACGGAGGGCATCATCCCGGCGCTCGAATCCAGCCACGCCGTCCGGCATGCCGCCCAGCTCGCGCGGGAGCGCGGTCCGGACGAGACCATCGTCGTGAACCTTTCAGGTCGGGGCGACAAGGACATGCACACCGTCGCCGAAGCCTTTGGAGTTGAGCTGTGAGCGCCAAATCACCCGCCGCCAGCCGCATTGTCGACCAATTGAGCGCTTGCAGGCGTGAAGGCTGCACGGCGCTGCTGCCGTTCGTCACCGCTGGCTACCCAACAATGGAAACCTGCGAAGCGACGATCCGGGCGATGGTCGAAGCGGGCGCCGACGGCTTCGAGATCGGCATCCCCTTTTCCGACCCAATTGCCGACGGCGCCACCGTTCAGCACACCAGCCATGTGGCGCTCACCAACGGCACCCGGCTCAGCGATTGCATCGCGCTGGTGGCAAGACTCCGCGCCGATGGCATCACCGTTCCGATGATGCTGATGGGATATTTCAACCCGGTGGTGAAATACGGCGTCGAGCGCTATGTCGCCGATTGCGCCGAGGCTGGCGTCGACGGTTTTATCGTGCCCGACCTGCCCATCGAGGAGTCCGACCGGCTGCTCAGCATCTGTCGCGAGCATGGCCGTGACCTGATCTTCATGGTCGCTCCGACCAGCACCGAGCATCGCATGACGCTTGTCGGCGAGCGCGGCAGCGGTTTTGTCTATTGCGTCTCCCTGACTGGGGTGACTGGCGCTCGTGAGAATGTCGAAGCCGGTCTCGGCGCTTACCTCGACCGCATCCGCAAGCACACCGACCTACCGCTGATTGTCGGTTTTGGCATCTCGACCCCAGAACATGTCAACGAGATCGCCAGGCATGCCGATGGCGTCATTGTGGCGAGCGCCATGATCAACTACCTGAACACCTTGCCGGAGTCCGACCAGCCGCGGGGGGCGGCTGATTTCGTCCACTACCTTCGCGGCGAGGCGGATTTGCCCAGTGCGTGATGATAAAACGTGAATACCTTGTCACAAGGGGGTTGTCATGCTGAGCAAGGCCGTATGGCCGCTGTCGAAGCATCTCGATCCTGGCCACCACCATTGTGATCTGAACGGAGCACCCCATGACACCATCCGAGCTTGCCGGACAAAGCATGATGTTCCGTCTTCCGGGATCCGGCTTCACCGACGAAGCGCGCGACGCATTCAGGCAGATCAGGCCGTCGGGGGTGCTCTTCTTCGCCGATAACATCACCAGTCGCGAACAGGCGCATGCCCTGACCACCGATCTCCAGGCAGAGGCGCGCAAGCTCGGCATGCCGCCCCTGCTCATCGCCGCCGATCAGGAAGGTGGCATCGTCAGCCGCTTCTCACAGGACTTCGTCACCGTCCCCAGCGCGATGGCGCTCGCCGCCAGCTGCGTGCCCGGCGATATCCTGACCGCCGCGACCATCACGGCATTGCAGCTGCGCGAGGTCGGGATCAATGTCAACTTCGCGCCGTCGGTGGACGTGAATGTCAACCCCGCCAACCCGGTGATTCGCACCCGATCCTACAGCGACGTGGCCGAAAAGGTGATCGCCGCAATGGAGTGGGTCTACCGCGGTCATGAGGCGGCTCGCGTAGTCACCACCGTCAAGCACTTTCCGGGACATGGCGACACCAGTGTCGACTCCCATTTTGGATTGCCAACCATCCAGCACGACCGTGAACGAATCGACGGCGTCGAGCTGGCGCCGTTCCGCGCCGCGGTGGCGATGGGTGTGCCTGCCGTCATGTCCGCGCACATCCTCTTTCCCGCTCTCGATCCGGAGTACCCCGCGACCCTGTCGCATCGCATCCTCACCGGACTGTTGAGGGACGAGTTGGGCTTCACTGGCCTGATCTTCACCGACGCCATGGACATGCGAGCGCTCGCCGACCAGTACGGTATCGCGGAAGCGTCCGTTCGCGCCAAGCTGGCCGGGGTCGATGTGTTGGAGACGAACGAGCCTGTCGCCGACCAGAACGTGCGACATGCGGCGCTGGTCAAGGCGCTGGAGTCTGGGCGCGTCCCTCGTGAAGCGTTTGAAACCACGTCCGAAAGGCTCAACGAGGTGCGTGCTCGCTACGGGATCACCGGCGTGCCGACCCAGCTCCCGGAGCGTCGTGGGAGTCTTGGCGACATTACGTTCGATATCGCCCTCCGGACGATCGCCCACGTCGGACCAAAGCCGTTTGCGCCACTCGAACCGAACGCGCGTCTCAAGCAGTTCGATCCTCCCGAGGGCGCATCCGGCAATGTCTTTATCGACTTCCAGCGATTTCGCGCCGTCGAGGGAGGTGACCCGGTTGGGCGATCAAAGCTGCTCCAAGACGACGTCAAGGCGAACCTGCCGGAATCAACTGTCGTCAGCCTCAGCAACGAGCCCACTGACGACCAGATCGCTGAAGCCACGTCCCGTGCGGCCAACGCCCGGACGCTCATCATCCTGACTCGCGACGCCACCGACAGCCCACACCAGGTCGATATCGCCAGACGGGCCATCGGAGCCGCCCCGGATGCCGCCCGCATCATCCATTGCTGCATGCGTGGCCCCTACGATGCCGGCTTGCTCGGCGACGTCGATGATTACCTCTTCACCTTCGGTGATCCGAAGTGGTCGATCGTCGCTCTCGTCGCAACGCTGGTGGGATTGCGGCAGCCAACCGCACAAATGCCCGTCGCCGTGCCCACCATGCAACAGCTTGAGGCGGCTGCCTGGCGAAAGCACTTTGCGCGGAGGAAATGACCGGTCACGAACCACAACCATAGGGCATCGGCCACTGCACGCGCGAGCGGAGACAAGCGCTCAGGGAACGCGGGACCGAGACCGGGCAGACAGAGAAACAACGGCGCTGCTTCGAGGCAGGATGCGGTATACCCCTTCGACGAACAGCAGCCCGACAGCGCACCAGATGAGAATGTAGGTGAGCCACTGGTCCGGCTCGATCCCCTCCCCCAGCAGCAACGCCACAAATACCAACAGCACCGGTTCGAGGTACGCAAGCAGGCCGAACAGGCCGAACTTCAGGAGCTGGCTCGCCAGGTAGTATCCCGAAAGGGCCACCGCGCTGATCAGGCCGAGACCCGGGATCAGAAGGAACAAATCCGGATGGTCGGAGTACGTGCTGATCGAACCGGGGCCACGCAGGATGAGGACAACGGCCAGCGGCACGATCAGGTGCATCTCGATCCATACCCCACCCTGGTGGTCGGTCCCGAGCTTCCGGCGTAATACGAAGTAGGTCGGATAGCCAATCGCGATCAGGAGGGTGACCCACGAGATCCCTCCGACCCGGATCAGCTCGTTGGTGACACCAACCATCGCGCAGATCGTGGCGCCGAACTGGAAGCGCGAGAGTCGCTCCCGGAAGATCACCCGGCCGATCAGCACGAGGAAGAGCGGCATCAGGAAGAAGCCCAGCGAGGCCTCCAGGGCGCGACCGTTGACCGGCGCCCACACAAACACCCAGAGCTGGGCCGCGACGAGACAGGCGCACGCGACGACGCCGAGCGCCAGGGCCGGAGACCGCCGTATGCGTCGCAGCGTGGGGCGCGCCAGAGGCCATTCCCGGTTGATCAGCAGGAGCGCCGTGAGGCATGGCGCGGTGAAGAGCATGCGCCAGCCGAAGATCTCACTACCAGTGAGCGGGTTCATGAGCGTCACGTAGTAGAACATCACCGCGAACAGGATCGAGGCGAAAACCGAGCCAAATACGCCCTTGACCACGAACACTCCTTCGATTGGGCTGTCCAGCCACCTCACTCCCTGACGTTACCACCTCGTGAGCCGAAGACAACAGCCCACGCAGATCATCGACACGATAGTCATTGCAATTGCTCATGTGCGGGCAATCACCCTGCTCAACGCTCCACCGTCCAGACCACTCGCCCATCGGCATCAAGCCAGCGATAGGTGTCGGGGCTCTGCAAATCCTCCGGCAATCGAACCGCGAACGCCGGAGCCGACACGGCGAACCTGTACCATTCCCCATCCCGCTCAATCTCCAGCCAGGCGATCTCGCCAGAATTGACCTGGCCATAGATAGCCCGCTCGCTCGGGATATCAGTGACCCTCACACTCGCTGGATCGGTCGTGGATTCGATGCTCGACCAGTAGCCGCTCCACTGCCAGCGAGGCGTTGGTGGCCACTCGATCGATATCCAGTCGAGAATCAGCGTGTCGAAATGCACCATGCCGCCGAATTCGAACACCACATACGGTGTTCCATCCCAGACGACATAGGTCAGGATTGAGCGGTCGAGATGCGCTTCAACCTCTTGCTGTGACCGCGGCACGTCGCCCAGGTGACCGACGAATCGCACGACAGCAACAATCGCGAGAACTGAGACCGCAAGGATCGCCAGACGCAGAACCCAAATCGATCGCGAATTGCCATTGGTGTTCATCACCTCGTCCTCCAATTCCTGATTGCACCTTGTTGGATGAGAACAGGATACGTCGGTCTCAACTCGCCAAACGTCGTCATAGACGAAAGTGTTTCAAGCGAGCGTTCCACGGGACGCTGTCAATAGCCGGACTGGAGCCGCTGACCTCCGCGTTGCATCTCGCCGGGTTCTTGCTGATAATAGGGATACGCAACACGGGATCGCGTTCGTTTTCGACGACCAGCCAATGCCCGAAACAACCTGTGACCGGCATGTGGCCACCTGAGTCACCCCTGTCGATCAGTGGACATCCCGGCAGCCTGGCGTCTCGCGGACCCTGCGTTCCGTGTCTCATGTAACGCACAGTGACCTGTGCGGGAGGTGTCTGTAACGATGTCCAGAACCACACGAGATCTCATGGCGCGTTCGCTGAACCGGCGTACCTTCGCCGGGACGTCCGTGGCACTCGCCGCGTCACTGCCGCTGATGCGCGCCAGTGCCCAAGACGCGACGCCGGCCGCCAATGCCGAAGCCGAGCTCGAAATCTTCTCCTGGTGGACCACTGCCGGTGAAGCCAAGGGCCTCGAGCAACTGTTCCTGGCATTCAGCGAGCAGTATCCCGATGTCGAGATCATCAATGCCGCCGTGGCCGGTGGCGCTGGCTCAAACGCCCAGGTGGCGCTGCAAACCCGCCTCAGTGGCGGCGAGCCACCAGATTCGTGGCAGAGCCATCCCGGCAAGGAGCTCTACAGCCTCTACGTCGAACCCGGTTACACCCTGGCCATCACCGCCCTCTGGGAAGCGCAGGGGTGGCTCGATGCCTATCCACAAGGCCTGATCGACCAGGTCACCTTCGATGGCGACCAGTATCTCGTGCCGGTCGGTGTCCACCGCGGCAACGTGATGTTCTACAACAAGCAGGTGCTCGCCGATAACGGGCTCGAGGTCGGCGAGGAGCTCACCGTCGACCAGTACACGCAAATGGCCACGACACTCGCCGACGCGGGCATCCCTGCCCTCGCGCTTGGCAGCCAGGACTCGTTTGCGGCGCCGCAGCTTTTCGAAAACATCCTGCTCGGTCAGCTGGGACCGGAAGGCTACAGCGGTTTGTGGGACTTCACGACTCCTTGGGATGGTGAAGAGGTCACCAAATCGATCGAGACCTTCGGGCAGATGCTCGAGCACGTCAACGACGATCACCCATCCCTCACCTGGGACGCCGCGATGGACAAGGTCATCGCGGGCGAATGCGCCTTCACATCGATGGGCGATTGGGCCTGGGGCCACGCCGTCAGCAACGGCGCCGAAGAGCAGATCGGCTACGTCACCCATGCCGGCACCGCTGGCGGGTTTGTGGCAGTTGTCGACGGTTTCACCCTGCCGGTTGACCCGCCACACCCGACCAACGCCGAAAGCTGGCTCAAGACGGTGGGATCAGCTGAGGCTCAAACCGCCTTCGCGCCATTCAAGGGCGCGATCCCGGCTCGGACCGATGTCGACACCTCCGGGTTCAACGACTACATGCAGTGGTCGGCCAGTGACTTCGCCGAAGCCGAGGTCGTTGCGTCCATGGCGCACGGCGCCGCCGCGTCACCACAGCATCGGCTGTCGATATTCGATGCGACGGTCTTCTTCCTCGCCGATGGGGACGTCGCCTCGTATCAGGAACAGCTGGCGCTTGCCGCCGAGGACGCCCAGGCCAATCAGTAACGAGCCACTCGCTCTCTAAGGGCAAGGCGTCACAACCACTTCGTCATTCGGAGCTTGTCGATAAGGTCCATCGACAAGCTCCGAATGACAGTCCTTCTCCGACGCTTCGCCTTGGCTGACGGTCACCGGCAATGCGGCACGGAGCTGGAAGCACACGCAAACAGTCGGCGGCATGTCTTCAGCTTCCGTGTACGGTTATCAGCACGTTTCGACCATATCCGTCACGCAGGAAAAACAGGTCGGGACAATCCGGAGTTACGCATGGCGACCGCGGAGCATGATGAAACGAAGTATGGCGAAGTCACCAGGAAGCGCGCATTTGTCGAAACCGGCGTCGCCAAGCTCCTCCTGTCGCCCAGCCTGATTGCCATCCTTGTCTTTGTCTACGGCTTCATCGGGGCCACCCTCTACGTCTCTATCTCCAACTGGCGCTCGTCCACGATCGACCTCTCCCCCTCCGATCCCATCCTGGGCATTTATGACCGCCTCTTTCACATGACACGGTTCCAGATCGACCTCAGGAATACGTTCGTCTTCACCATACTCTTCCTGCTTTTCGCCGTCGTGGTGGGGCTGGTCCTGGCCCTGCTGCTCGACCAGCGTATCTTCGGGCGATCGCTCTTCCGCAATATCTTCCTGTTCCCCTACGCGCTGTCCTTTATCGTGACCGGCGTCTCCTGGCGCTGGATTTTCAGTCCCCAGACCGGTATCAACCTGCTGGTCGAGAACCTCGGTATCAATGCGGCGCTGGATGCCATCGGCCTCCCTGCCTTTTCTCCGGCCTGGCTCACGACGCCCGAAGTGGTTGGAGACCTGGCTTCATGGATACCGTTTCTCGATGGCATCAACGCGCAGCTCGGTCTCCCTCTCGCCATGATCCCGGTGGTCATCGCCGCCACCTGGCAGCTCTCCGGCTTTGCGATGGCCATGTACCTGGCCGGACTCGGCACCATCTCCCACGATATCCGCGAAGCCGCCCAGCTCGATGGCGCCAGCAGCTGGCGCATCTACCGCGATATCATCATCCCGCTGCTGCGGCCGATCACGATCAGCATCCTGATCATCCTCGGCCACGTCTCCCTGAAGATTTTCGACCTCATCTTCGCGATGTCGGGCTCTGGGCCCGGCTTCGCCACTGACGTGCCCGGCATTTTCGTGTATGAGCAAACGTTCCGCGCCACCCGCTACAATCTCGGCGCGGCGGCGTCGATCGTGATGCTGCTCCTCGTGTCGATCGTGATCGTGCCGTACCTGGCGCGAACGCTGAAGGAGCTCTAGTCATGGCCGAGCTCGACGCTGCATCAGACGGGAGAAGGCACCGCCCCATCACGAACGCGATCATTATCGCCATCCTGACGGTGGCGGTGATCTTCTACCTGATGCCGGTCTATGTGATGGTCATTACCGGTTTCAAGGCAGCCGCCGACGTCAGCCTCGCAAACATGTGGGAGGTGCCGGCAACGTTCACCGTGGACGGATATCGATCCGCCTGGGACAAGCTCAGCCCGAACCTCGCCACGAGTTTCCAGCTGGCGATCCCGGCGACGATCCTCTCCGGGCTGATCGGCGCCGTCAACGGTTACCTCTTCTCCAAATGGAAGTTCAGGGGATCAGATGTGCTGTTTACGCTGCTATTGTTCGGCATGTTCATTCCATATCAGTCGATCCTGATTCCCTTGATCCGGTTTCTGGATTACATCAACCTGTACGGGACATTGCCCGGCCTGATCATCGTGCATGTCGTGTACGGTTTGCCGATTACCACGCTGATCTTCCGCAACTACTTCACCAACATTCCCGGTGAAATCATTGAGGCGGCCCGAGTCGATGGCGACGGTGTGATCGGCATTTTTTTCCGGATCATGTTGCCGCTGTCGCTTCCCGCCTTCGTCGTTGTCGGCATCTTCCAGTTCACAAACATCTGGAACGACTTCCTCTTCGGACTGACCATCATCACCAATCCGAGAGAACAGCCGATCACGGTCGCGCTCAACAACCTCAGTGGTGGCTTCGCCGTCGAATGGAATGTGCTGATGGCGGGGGCGGTGATCGCCGCGCTGCCGACCGCAATCCTTTACATCCTGCTCGGGCGCTTCTTCGTCCGTGGCATGCTGGCCGGCTCGATGAAGGGGTGACATCTTGCTGAAAGCGGAGGTACCATGGAAAGGGAAGGTCGCTTGACGCGTGGCTCCGGCGATAGTTCCGAGGAGCCTGGCGAGGTAAAATGCAACCATGACGACAATGACGATTGACGAAGCCAAGGATCATCTGGCCGAGCTTCTCGCTAAGGCAGCCGGAGGCGAGAAAGTTGTAACTGTGCGCGAAGATGGCGCAACAGTCACGGTGACTCACTCGGAGCCTCCCTCCGGCACGAAGCGAGGGTTCGTCGGCAGCGCGGAAGGCAAGATTTGGATGGCGGACGACTTCGATGAGATCCCCGAAGGCTTTGAGCCGTACCTTGGCGATGAGCCGACGAGTTGCGACACCGCGCAAAACGGTGAGCACAGCGACGATGTGCCGTCTCCAAAGCCGCTGAAGGACCGGAGCGAACTCTTCGGCATCTTGAAAGGCAGGGTCAGGATGGCGCCTGACTTCGACGAGATTCCCGAGGGGTTCGAGCCCTATATCGGCGATGATGTCGACAAGACCGGGTAGTGACGTGCATTCATTCATCGTCACGTTGAGATGAGGTGCCTTCTCGATACCCATACCTTTCTTTGGTCTGTCAGCGACAGCGCCAACCTCAGCAGCACTGCTCGTGGCTTGATCCGGGATATCGGCAATGAACCGTTGCTCAGCATCGCAAGCCTGTGGGAGATCGCCATCAAGCTCAGTGTGGGCAAGCTGGATCTTGATGTGACATTCCTGGAATTAGCGGTCGAAATCCCAACGAAACCCCGCCTGGGATCCTTGCCGATCACGCCACTGCATCTCGACATCGTTGCACGACTTCCCTTGCATCACCGTGACCCACTCGACCGGCTTCTGGTAGCACAATGCCTCGCCGAACAGATGGCGATCGTGAGTATCGACACGGCGCTCGACGACTACGGCGTCGAACGGCTCTGGTGAATCCTGCTCGGACGCTTCTTCGTGCGGGGCATGCTGGCCAGATCGACGAAGGGATAACGGTGGAGGACCGGGGACACCCGCATTGCATCCGGTTATGGGTGAATCGTCGCCGCGCCGCATCAGTTCCCCATCGACGCGATCGTCAGGACTGGTATGATTAGGTGACCGCCACAACGGTTCGGGCAACGATGCCCATGCACGCAAGGATGCCCATGCGCCCGGTCCAATACGCCCGGGTCGACACACCTCGTATTCACGCCCGGCTGGCACGGATACACCAAGCAGGAACGGAGAATCGGAACGGATGACATCCCACGGCGAACGACCGCTTGTCTGCCGCGGAGTTCGGGGAGCGACCACCGCAACTGCCAATACCGCTGAGGATATCCTCGAAGCGACGCAGGAACTGGTTATCGCCCTCATCGAACTCAATGACCTCACCTCAGAGGACATCGCCAGTGCCATCTTTACCACTACCACCGACCTCACCGCGATGTTTCCGGCCATGGCGGCGCGATCCTTCGGCTGGACCGAGGTACCGATGATCTGTTCGCACGAAATGGCGGTTCCCGGTGCGCTCACCAAAGCCGTGCGTGTGCTCGTCCACGTCAACACCACGAAGACCCCGAGCGAGATTCGACATGTCTATTTGAAAGGCGCCAGGCAGCTGCGCCCCGAATGGGGAATCTCCGACAAGGAGCTCGCTGACATCACATTGCGGCAACCAGTTGACCAGAACATCGAATCCGAGGCCCAACCGGTCGCCAACGGCTGAGTCCGACAAGCACAATAAAGGAATCCCCGCCATGATCATCATCATGAAAACCGGTGTCGACCGCCAGACAATTGACCCAGTCGTCGCACGCGTCGATGAGCTTGGCCTGCAGGCCCACCTCATCGACGGCGCAGAACGCACCATCGTGGGCGTGGTCGGATTGCCATTGCCGCCCACCCTGGAAGAGATGTTCGAATCCTTTCCTGGCGTGGAGAGCGTGGTACGCATCACCAAGAAATTCAAGCTGACAGGGTGGGATTTCCATCCCCAAAAGACCGTGATCGATCTCGGCGACGGCGTCACGATCGGCGGCAACGAAATAGCCATGATGGCGGGTCCATGCTCGGTGGAATCCGAAGATCAAACCCTGGAAACCGCCAAAGCCGTGGTCGCGGGCGGCGCCACCGTTCTCCGTGGTGGCGCTTACAAGCCGCGCACCTCCCCGTATGAATTCCGCGGCCTCGGCGAAAAGGGTCTCGAAATCCTCGCCAAGGCGCGAGAGGTGACCGGGCTGAAGATCATCACCGAAGTCATGACCCCGACCGATGTCGAGACGGTCGGCAAATACACCGATGTCTTCCAGATCGGCGCGCGCAACTGCCAGAACTACCTGCTGCTGGAGGAAGTCGGCAAGGCGCAGAAGCCGGTGATGCTGAAGCGCGGACTCTCCATGCTGATTGAGGAATGGCTGCTCGCCGCTGAGTACGTGATGGCGCAGGGCAATCCGGACGTGATGCTGTGCGAGCGCGGTATTCGCACCTTTGAGACGATGACCCGCAACACGCTCGATGTGAGCACCGTGCCGGTGGTGCAAAGTCTCTCCCACCTGCCGATCATCATCGATCCGAGCCACGCCGCCGGCAAGCGCCCATTCATCGGAGCGCTTGCCAGGGCCGGGATCGCCGCCGGGGCCGACGGGCTGATCATTGAGGCGCACCCGAACCCGGATCAGGCGATGTCCGACGGCGCCCAATCCCTCACACTGGAAGAATTCGCGGAGCTGATGCCGAAGATCGCCCGCGTCGCCCAGGCCGTGGATCGCAGCTTTTCCGCTGCTGGCGTCGAAGTCGCCTAGCGACGCCAAAGGCGAGCGTCATCAGCGTCGCCGGACCTGAGAATTGCGTGCATACCTGGCCCACCACAACCTTGGGCCGAATCGAGGATCGTGCGTCAATGCTTGACATCAACGCTGGGTTCTTCGCCAAGGATCATCTCGCCATGGGCGATGGCCGTCTCGGTATCCATTTGCTCGATGACGACCGCACGAACGATGCCGTCCCGGTCGATGAAGACGTGCGTCGGGAAGTTGCGGATTTGCCAGGTCGAGGCGGTCTCGAACAGATCGGGGAACGCTTCCGGATTGGCCACGGCGGTGAGGTAGTTCGGATCGACTGTAATCGGGTACGTGGCTCCGACGCGCTCGGCATAGGCCACTGAATCCTTGGGATCCTCCTTCATCGATGCGCCGATCATGACCAGCCCACGCGGTTCCAGCTGTTCCCACGCCGCTTGGAGCTCCGGCATCTCGGCACGGCAGGGCGGACACCATGACCCCCAGAAGTTGAGCCAGACCGGCTGCCCCTTTAACTCAGAGAGCCGGAAGACCTCGTTGTCGCCGGTCGCGTAGAGCGTCATGAACTCGGGCGCTGGCTCGCCAACCTTCGGCAAAAGGTGGCTATTGACCCCGCCATCGCCGAGCTCGCCCATCCCCTGACTCCGGGCAATCCAGAAGGCGGCGAGGATGATGACAAGGCCGGTGACGGTGGCAATCACGACTTGCTGCAGACGCCCTTGCCGCGTGACTTCGTTGCCGGTGTCGGACTGGGGTGTCACGGTATTGGATGCGGGCGTACTCATGATATTAACTCCCTCCGTTGGCATGGGGACGGCCGAATGCAAGGACCGCTAAACTGTTGGTTCGTACGGAAGCCAAGGGGCCATCCTGACGATCTCGATAAAGATTTGCTCGAAGATGCCGAGCACCATGATCACCCCAACTCCGATCATGACTGCGCCGCTCATCGTGGTGATCATCGCCATCCGGCTATTGAGCGAGCGGATAATCCTCGGAGCCGTTCCCACGGCGAACGCGGCCAGCATGTAGGGTACGGACATACCCAGCGAGTAGACGGTGAGGAGCCATGTGGCCTGTTCAATGCTGCCCTGCCCAGCCGCCATCGTCAGGATCGCGCCGAGAATCGGTCCGACACAGGGAGACCAGCCCGCTCCGAACGAGACACCAACCAGGAAGGACGACGAGAGCGAGCCTGGTGTCCCGCTGGAAAGATCTGCTCGTCGTGTCTGATTGAGAAACGGTATGGTGATCCAGCCGAGCTGCTGAAGTCCGAGCAGGACGAGCAGCACGCCGCCGATGCGGACCATCCAAAATCGGTTCTGCGAGATGAAATTCAGCGATCCCGCGAATACCCCCGCCGCGCCGAGCGCGGCACCGAGCACGATGAACACGAGCGAGAAGCCCGCCACGTAGGCAGCGGCGTGGCGGAGGACGATCGGCCGCGTCCGCGTCCCGTCCTGCCCCGCCGCGCTCCCAGCGATGTGGGACAGAAAGATAGGGATCAGCGGCAGGCAGCAGGGGGACGAAATCGAGAAGATGCCCGCAATGAATGCGGTGAATAGGGTTACTTCCGTCATCGTCGGATCCGTGCAACGTGATTGATACCTGTTGCGCTAACATGCAAATACGACATCTCGATCCCTTTTACACCTCCTCAGGTGGATAAGGAGTGGTGGATGGCTCTGACTAGGGCACGATCAGGACAGGTGCATACATTGGCGTCCATGCATAGAGTGCTGCCGCAATATCCATCGGCAGGTTCACGCAGCCATGACTCATCACGGCCCCGAAGTTGTTGTGCCAGTACGTGCCGTGAAACGCATGTCCCACCGTGGTGAAGTACATGACGTCAGGTACAGAGTCAACGTCGTAGTATTCTCCGCCGATCAATCCCTCCATATCCTGGAGAGGGACTTTCTTGCTGATGGAGAACATGCCGGTGGGTGTGTCGAATCCGGGTTTGCCGGTACTCACGAACGAGGACAGAAACACAGTATCTCCCTCGTATGCCCACATCCGCTGCTGACTGATGGAGACGACGATCGACTTCGATGCACCATCGACAGGTCCCGGACCATAAGTATCGGCGACAGGGGCAGGAGGTGGCACGAAGAGATCTTCGCTGTAGGTCGGGATGTCGCCCTGCGGCACCGGTTCCAAATCGAGCTGGTATTTTCTGGCCAGCACTTCGCCGACCGGAACCATCCACGCGTCCTTGCCATTTACCCAGGCGAGCTGACCGCGCTCGAATACCTGATAGGTGATGTCATCGATGACGTATTCCTCGGTCAGGGGATTGCCGAGATAGGAGGCCTCGCCGGTGGATTCCCAGAAGTTGCGGAAGCCATACCGGACCGTGTGGCCGGTCTCTTCCACGTACCGGACGCTGTCATTGGTGATGGAGGACGTGTCGACCGGCATCCAGGCGCTGGCGAAGGATGTGGCGGCCGCGGTGGACTGACCGCTTTCGGTGCCTCCGGTGGAGGTGAAGGACGCCACGGATCGCTGCAGGCTAAATGGGCGAAGCTCCTCGCCGATCTCGCCGAGCCCGAAATGATTGCCGTTGGCGTCACCTTCCGGATCGTACTCGAAGCGGGCGTACTGCAGATACTGGACGATGGTCCCGTCGTCCTGCGTGATCTCCGGGGTGACCGGATAGCCGTAGGTCGATGCGCCACCGCCCTCGCGCCACTGTTCCAGGAACACGCGGTCAAGCGTGTGCCCGGTTTGGGGCAGGTACACCGTTTGGGGAGGCGACCACCCCTGCGCGCCGGCCTGCCGCGACGATGACATCATCATCGGGGCGATAAGCGATATCATGACCCCAACCATGACGGCGATCACCACAAATCGACCTTGCCCATGGCTCCCGCGTGGCTGACCGTCAGTTATGCCGATCACACCAGCAGGAGTATCTGCGAGTATCCTCACCACACATCCCTTTCTTCCCTGTCCTCCGGATCGGTCCGGACGTCTTGCCGATTCCACCCACGACAGCATCGCGGTCGGGTCGTCCTGATGCGCATGGGCCAGTTGATGCCGGCCGGTCTCTCCTCTTTCGTGAACGCCGCTCCGACCATTCCGGTTTCGCACGAAATCGCGTATTCGTACCGCAATCGCGCGATCCAGCTACCGAATCTGGCGGAGCTGGCGTCACACTCCGACCCAACGTGTACGTACACGTAATATTGCGCCTGTCGGAGATTGTTGAAGAGGCATCCTGACACAAACCCGCGATGATCGGTCGTAGTGTGTCGGAGACATTCTGTCCTCTCCTGACATCACATATGCACGGCGGGTACCAGAATCGTCATCTGAGGAAGCACCGGTCCGCAACACGTGAACATCATGCTTACTTGATGTAAGATACTACCACGCAAGAGTTGGGAGCGAGGATCGGGATCGTGCAGGAGTACCCAGTCAGCATCCACCACGAAGTTCAAACGTTCGGGTGCAGAAGGGGTCGCCGCTACCAGACATAGATACCGCTGGCCTCCTCGTGCCCGGTGTTCAGTCCAGCCGTGATTCTCTGAAGTCGGTGAGATCTGCCGCAGCACGACGTATCGGCTGCCCATTGCCCATCTTGCTACAGTAGAATGGCTGGCGTCTTTGTTGACGTCGGTCACACACCTTGCTCCTAACTGATGAATGTCATACGCTTACAATATGTAAGATAAAGTAGGCGCGACAAGTACCCAGGTACCTGTGATTCGTATACCGATGAGGAAAGCATTATGGCCAAGGCGCGACAGCAACACACACGCACCAGAAATACGAATGTCGTCGACCCTCCACGGAAGGCGGACATCCGCACAAAACGGGAAAGACGCTCGACCAGTTCCCGATGGTGGGCGCCGCTCATCATCGCGGCGATCGTCTTCGTCGGGCTTGTAGCGTGGTGGATGATCGCGTCGGCCACTGGCGATGATGAAGCAGGCACCTTCGCTGGTGTCCAGCCGATCGCGACGCTCGAAAGTCCAGATTTCCACTCGCTCCTCGTCGATCCACAGGATCCCGAGCACATCCTGTTCGGCAGCCATGCCGGGATTCAGGTGAGCCAGGACGGCGGTTTCACTTGGGAGGAGGGAGCATTGCGCAACGCCGACGCGATGCAGTTGAGCGCCAGTCCCAAGGCACCGGAGACGATCTATGCGACGGGTCACGACGTCTTTCAGATGAGCAATGATGGTGGGCAGACCTGGCACGCACTCGCGCCTAACCTGCCGGGAACCGACATCCATGGATTTGCTCAACAGCTGGACGATCCACAGCGTCTTTACGCCTTCATCGTCGGTGAAGGAGTCTTTACCTCTGGAGACGGAGGAACGACGTGGCAACCGCTGCCGGCCCAGCCACCTGGGGGAGGAATGCATCTGGCACTCGCCGCCAATGGCGACTCCCTCTACGCCGCGACGGATGCGGGGCTCGTGGTGAGCCGTGACGGTGGCCAGTCCTGGGCAGCCCTTCCATCGCAGCCGAGCGGCCAAATCATCAGTCTTGCCATTCCCGCCACCGATCCGCAGACCCTCTACGCCGGCACGCCGAGCGGTCTCACCAAGAGCACCGACGGCGGCGAAAGCTGGACAAACCTCGGGCCGGAAGGTGTGGTCACCCTTGCACTCGCAGTCACGCCGAGTGACCCCGACCGGGTACTCTTGCTCAGTGATGCAGGCGGCATCTACCGAAGTGATGACGGTGGTACCACCTGGCGTTAGGTAGAATGCTGTAGGAGCCCGACATGAATATTCACCGTTACAATCTGGATGGGAACGGCCTTACCCGCGTGCTGGGGGAACTTGAGGCCAGGATCATGGAGACCGTCTGGGCGCTCGGACAACCGACCGGGAAGGAGATTTGCGACGATCTTGGTCCCGACGCCCATTACAAGACCGTTCTCACCGTCGCCAATCGCCTCGTCGAGAAGGGTTTGCTCGTGCGCGAACCGACGGAATCGCGGGCGTTTCGCTACCGGGCCGCCGAGAGCCGCGAGGTCTTCCTCGACCGCGTCGCCGCGAGCGTGGCCAACGGCCTGGTGACTGACTTTGGTCAGCACGGCCTCGCCCAGTTTGTTCGGGCGGCGGAAACGCTCGATCCTCTCTACCTCGATGAACTTGAGCGGCTTGTGCGCGAGCGAAAGGGGACGCAATGATGCCGCGGACCTTTCTTCTCGCGCGCTTGCAGTGTGGCAGCCAGCTGGGGTCTGCTCTGGCGGTCGGGCTGGTGATCGCGCTCCTGATGGTCAACCCAGCTCCGCTCCTTCCCATCGCACGAGCCTATCGGGAACTGTGTGAGCAGTATCCACCCCTCGCCCTGCTTACTTTTCATGCGTCGCCGGTTCTCTTGGCGTTCCTGTTGGGCCTTGCCGGTCTCATCACATTCGTCGGCGTCGGGGCTGCGGTGACGGGACTCGTGCGCACGCACCGCTTCAACCAACGCCTACGGCGCGGTGCGATGCCCATGCCGCCGCAACTTGTCCGGATCGGCACCAACCTCAGCATTGCCGACCAGCTTAGTTACCAGGCGTGGGCAGAACCAGCAGCGTGCTGCTACGGCTTCCTCCGGCCTCGTATCGCGATCACGGCGGGATTGCTCACGCAACTTGACGATGAGGAGCTGACCGCCGTGATCGCCCACGAGCGCCAGCACCTCCGCTGCCGTGATCCCTTACGCTTCCTTGTGCTTCACACTCTGACCGCGGCGGCATTCATGTTCCCGGTGGTTTCGGCACTCCAACGACGCCACGAAGCTCGGATCGAGTTGGCCGCCGACCGCGCATCGCTCACCGTTGCACCTCGCGGAGCATTGGCGGGAGCGCTTCTTGCGGTTCTCAATGGTCCCCGGACATCCGTACCAGGCACGGCTGGGCTAACCGCGACGGAATCGCGCATCGCGCAACTCAGCGGAAGGGCCGCCTTGCCGGAGATCCCTGTTCGTCTTGTGATCGCTAGTTTGGGTCTTACCGCCGTCATCGCTTTGGCCGCGGTCGATCTCGCCGCGTCGGCGGATCTGGTCGAGATGATTTGCGAGTTTTGCGTTGGCACCTCCTGAAGAGACGCTGACGAGACCGTCACGACGTCGCGTCATGCCTATCGTCACGACCCGAACATTGACCGTCATCCAGCGCATGGACTATCTTACAAATTGCAGCATAGTCTCCTTGACGAATTCGCGGAACTGATGCCGAAGATCGCCCGTGTCGCCCAGGCCGTGGATCGCAGCTTCTCGGCAGCCGGTGTCGAAGTCGCCTGACCCCCACCGTGAACCATTCGTCAACGCGCCGGGGCATGTGCCCCGGCGCATTTTGTGAGGCACCGAGCGTGAGCCACTCATGAGCAAATCGCGATCCGGCCTCAGCTTCCTGATGCTGGTGACGTTCCTCGCCTTTGTCAGCATCGGTTTCCCCGATGCCGTGCTCGGCGTCGCCTGGCCGTCCATGCGACAGACGCTCGATCGACAATTGCCGGATGTCGGCTTTATCCTCTTCTCCTCCGGATCGGGCTATTTTCTTTCAGGCATCCTCGCCGGCAAGGCAATTGAGAAGCTCGGCGTCGGTCGGTTGCTCGCCGTCAGCACCACAGCCGTCGCGGCGGGACTCTTCGGTTACGCCATCACGCCGGCATTCTGGTTCCTGCTGATCGCCGCGGTCCTGATTGGGCTGGGGTCCGGCGCGGTGGATGCCGGGCTCAACTTTTACGCATCCGAGCACTTTTCGGTCACGGTGATGAACTGGCTCCACGCCTTTTTCGGCATTGACGCGATGCTCGGGCCATTTATCATTGCGGGCGTGTACGCCAGTGGCGGAACATGGAGGATCGGGTACCTTATCGTAGCCAGCGCGATCCTGCTGATGGCGCTGGTCTTCATTTTCACCGCCGGCAAGTGGAACACTGGAACCCCACATGGAAGCGGCGAGACACCGCCAGCAGTTCCCGTCAGCCACGTCCTGCGCTTGCCACTGGTCTGGCTCCAAATCCTGATCTTTTTCTTCATGGCCGGAATCGAGGCGAGCGCCGGCACGTGGACCGCGACCATCATGGTTGGGAAATTCGAGGCGAGTGGCGGAGAAGCCGGGCTCTGGGCGGGATTCTTCTGGGGATCGATGGCTATCGGGCGCCTGGTGCTCGCGCCGCTTTCAGGCAGCCTCAATCCGGCGCGCCTTGTACAGCTCGGCACCTTTGGCGTCTTCATTGGCGCAGTCCTGATGACTCGCGACCAGCAATGGCTGTTTCAGGTCGGTCTCCTCGTCTTTGGCCTGGCCATGGCGCCCCTGTTCCCAACCCTGATGTCACTCACACCGGTGCGTCTCGGCTCACAGGTGTCCCTTCACACCATCGGGTTCCAGGTGAGCGCCGCCACCATCGGCGTCGCCGGTATCCCCACGCTGGCGGGTATCCTTGCCGACCGCACAAGCCTCACCGCGATCCCGTGGGTAATCACGCTCGGTGCGGCGATCGTGATCGCACTGGAAACACTCCTGCGAAGCCGTGCCGATCGCACTCCGGCAGCAACGGCGAGCCCGATCTCCCCGTAACCTAGCCCACGTTCAACTCGCCGATGGCGCCTATATACCGTGCGGTCCGGAGGCGATCCACCTGGCGCCGGTTGACAGCGTTTCCTGCCGATCTCCAAATTTGTTCCGTCTCTTGCATTGCCATTTGTGATGATACCCATACCGGCATGGAGTATTGGCACCGGGTTTGCGCAGACGAGCAACAACATGGATTGCCGCACGGAACCGATCCGCTGAAGCCGGCGTCCATGGCTGATTCCGGAGATGGAGACATCCTGTCGAGGAAGCCCTATGAAACACGATGCACGTCGCACACATACGCCACCAGCATCCGAACCTGACGACAAGGATCGCGGCCGAGGTGGCGACCACAACGGCACGAACCTCGACGAGATGGCGCAGATGGGTGCCCGGATGATGCGCGACCGTCGCCAGCGCGAGCTCTGGTCCACCTTCGCCGTGATGACCCTCGGCATCTGGCTGGTCTCGAGCCCGGCAACCTTCGGCTACACGGATGCCGCGATGCAGCTCAACGACATCGCCTGTGGCGTCCTGCTCGTCGTCACCGGGCTGCTTTCGATCAATCTGTACCGAAGCTGGGCACCGTGGGCAACCTGCGCGATCGGCATCTGGCTGCTCTTTGCGCCGCTCGTCCTCTGGGCAGAGAGCCCCGCCGCGTTCGCCAATGACACGTTCGTGGGAGCATTCGCGATAGCCTGTTCGATCCTGATCCCCGGCATGCCAGGCATGCGCATGCTGCCGGGTCCGACCACTCCCCCCGGCTGGTCCTACAACCCGTCCGACTGGATCCAGCGTGCGCCGGTGATCGCGCTCGGCATCATCAGCTTCTTCATCTCCCGCTACCTCGCCGCCTACCAGCTCGGCTATATAGACCATGCCTGGGATCCGATCTTCGGTGACAGTACCGTGACCGTACTCGACTCAAAGGTATCGCGGGCGTGGCCAGTGTCGGACGCCGGGTTTGGCGCCGTCTCCTACATGATCGAGGCGCTCTCCGGCTTCATGGGCGCCAGCACCCGATGGCGGACGATGCCGTGGATGGTGTTGATGTTCGGGGTGCTGGTCGTCCCGCTCGGCGTCGTCAGCATCGCCCTTGTGATCATGCAGCCGGTGATGGTGGGTACCTGGTGCGCGCTCTGCCTCGCCACCGCCCTCTTCATGCTCGTCATGATCCCGCTCGCACTCGACGAGATCGTCGCCATGGGCCAGTTCATGGCCGATGCGCGCCGCAAGGGCAAGCCGTTCTGGCTCAACTTCTGGATGGGCGGATCGCCGGATACCGAACAGAGCGAGGACGACGGTCAGGACCGGACCACCTTCCACTCGCCATCCGGCGATATCGCCAGGGCCGGAGTGCTGGGCATGACCGTGCCCTGGAATCTGCTCGCGGCGACGCTACTCGGGTTCTGGCTGATGGCCTCACCGGCGGTGTTCGACGTGACGGGATTCGCCGCCGACAGCGACCACCTGGTCGGCCCGCTCGTGGCCGTCATCGCCGTTATCGCCATGGCCGAGCCCGTCCGGCTTCTGCGATATGGCAACGTGCTGACCGGGCTCTGGCTGATCGCCGCTCCCTGGTTCCTCACAGGCGCGACAACAGGATCGGCGATCAACGACGCCATCGCCGGCATCATCGTCATTGCCCTGAGCATTCCCCGTGGCGCCGTTCACCAGCGCTATGGCGACTGGATTCGCTGGACGGGGTAGCGCTGGGCGGCTCCCGCAAACACTGTCCATCTCAGGCAATGGCATCCAGATTGCGCGGCGGTCCCTGACTGACACCACGACCTTTTTTGCCGGAGAGGACAACCAGACCCAACTACCATCGTCGGAGAAACCTGGTGCAAACCGATCACGAGCCACACCAACAGCATCAACCTGATCGCGCCCCCCACGACGGGAACGGCGGTGCTTCGGCCACGCTTCCCTCTGGCGAGCCCAACATCGACCAGGTGTGGCGGCGCCACCGGGCACGCACCCTCTGGATGTATTTTGCCAATATCATGCTCGGGATCTGGCTGCTCAGCACCCCGACCTTCTTTGACTATCGCAGCACCAGCCTCGCCTGGAGCGACGCCGTTACCGGCGCATCGATTGTGGTCCTGGGTATCGTGGCGCTCTTCCCTCGGGGCGACTTTTGGGGCCGTTGGGGAATCTGCTTCCTGGGGATGTGGCTGTGGTTCGCGCCGCTCGTCTTCTCCGCGCCCTCTGCCTTCGTCTACGCCAACGATACGCTGGTGGGCGCGCTCGTCATCTCGTTCTCCGTCCTGGCGCCAGGTGTGCCTGGCAAGGCTCATTTCCGCGTGTTGGCGCAGCCCGGACCGGAAACCCCACCCGGATGGACCTACAACCCCTCCAGCTGGGACCAGAGAGCACCCATCATCGCGCTGGCATTCGCCGGCTTCCTGGTCGGGCGTTACATGACCGCCTATCAGCTTGGGCACATCGACTCGGTCTGGGATCCGTTTTTCGACCCAGGCACCGCCGCCGTGCTCACCTCGGATGTCTCGGAAGCCTTTCCGGTCTCCGACGCCGGGCTCGGCGCGACGTTCTATTTGCTGGAAGCCTTGTCCGGATTCCTGGGCGCGACCAATCGCTGGCGCACCACACCCTGGATGGTGGCGCTGTTCGGAATTCTGATCGTGCCCCTCGGCGTGGTCAGCATTACCCTCGTCGTCCTGCAACCCGTCGTTGTCGGCACCTGGTGCGCTCCCTGCCTGCTCACGGCGACGTTCGCGTTGGTAATGATCCCGATGGCGCTCGACGAGGTGTTGGCCACCGGGCAGTTCCTCCGCCGGGCACGGCGGGAAGGCCGCTCCCTCTGGCGGACATTCTGGGTTGGCGGAACGCTTGATAGTGAGAATCCCAATGACCCTACCTCTGGGCCGACGATGCCGAACTGGCCACAATTGACCGGTAGTTACTTCGCCATCAAGGCGCCATGGACGCTCATCCTCAGCACAATGATCGGGTTCTGGATCATGGCGTCGCCACCGATCTTCGATGCCACTGGCAAAGCGGCCAACAGTGATTTCCTCGTCGGACCGCTGATCGCGGTGGTGGCGGCCACGGCCATGGCCGAAGTCGGTCGCGCGGTTCGCTTCGTCAACATCGCCTTCGGCCTGTGGCTGATCGCCGCACCGTGGCTGCTCGGTGGGGCGACGACAGGCTCGACGACCAACGACATCATTGCCGGTTGCGTGCTCATTGCCCTGAGTATTCCCCGAGGGGTAGTGCGGGATCGCTATGGCGCCTGGCAACCGAACATCGTGTGACGCGCCACCCAAACCCGCGTTTTGCCAAATCGACAGGAAACAGGAGAGATACCTTATGACCAGCCAGACACACGTGAAACCCAGACAAGCCGGACCGCAGGTTGTCGTGGTGACAGGCGCATCCAGCGGTGTCGGTCGGGCAGTTGCGCACGCCTACGGGCGACGGCGAGCCTGTGTTGCCGTGCTGGGAAGAAACGAAGACGGGCTGAACGCCGCCGCATCGGAGATTCGGGCTGCAGGCGGCGAAGCGCTTGTGTGCCCCGTCGACATTGCCGACGCCAGCGCCGTGGAGCGCGCCGCGGCCCAGGTAGAATCAACATGGGGTCGAATCGACACCTGGGTCAACGTCGCCATGGCGACTGTGCTCGCCCCCGTCGCGGAGATGACACCAGACGAATACCGTCGCGTCACCGAGGTCACCTATCTCGGCTATGTCCATGGGACTCAGGCGGCCTTGCGGCGCATGAAGCCGCGTGATCGCGGAACGATCGTGCAGGTCGGCTCCGCTCTCGCCTACCGCTCGATTCCGTTGCAGAGCGCGTACTGTGGCGCCAAGCACGCCATTGTCGGCTTCACCGATTCGCTGCGCACCGAGCTGATCCACGACGGCAGCAACGTGCGGATCACCGCCGCGCATCTGCCGGCGGTCAATACCCCACAGGCGATCCGGCAGCGAAACAAGATGCCGCGCCAGGCACAACCGGTACCGCCAATGTATTCCCCTGAAGTGATCGCGGACCAGATCGTCTGGGCGGCCGATCATGCCCCGCGCGAGCTCCTTGTCGGTCGACCCACCTTCCAGGCGGTGTGGGCGCAGAAGCTCGTTCCCGGCTTGCTCGATCGCTACCTTGGCAAATCAGGTTGGGACGCCCAGTTTGTGAACACTGCCAACCACCAGGACGGACGCGACATCCTGTTTGAAACGCTACCCGGCGACCCGGGGGCGCATGGGCCCTATGAAGAACGCGAACAGGGTCCAGACGCCGTCATGTGGTTGAGCACCCGCCCAAACGTTGTTCTGGCAGCCGCGGGGATCATCGCCGCCATCGCGATTGGCGCGTTCGGTCTCCTCCGAAGGGATGGTCGATAGCCCACGCTCAGGAATGGCACGAGCCGCTCTCACGTGTGGGAAGATTTGGTATCCCGCCAGCTCCGCAAAGGAGATGCGACCATGAATATATCCAATCAGGACTGCCGCACTCCACGACCCGAGCGCGAATGGTGGATGGGCATGGAACTCGCCCGTCCACAACAGCTCGGAAGGATCAGTCCGATGACCGACCAGTGGCACCAGATTCCAGATTTCCTGCGCTCTCCGAACATCTCTGGCGACTGGCGTCTCTATGAGGTGGAGAACCGCGCCGCGGACCCCGACGGCGCCGTCGAGGCGGCGATGCGCCGGATCGCGCCGTGGAGCGGCAAGGTACTGATGGATGTCGGCGCCGGCACCGGCTTCCACATCGAGCGCTTTCACGCCGACGCCGCCCATGTGATCGCCATCGAGCCTGATCCTGCCCTGCGAGTCGAACTCCTGCAGCGACTCGCCGAGCACAACCTCGAGCGGACTTCGGTGATCGGCGCCAGCGCGGCCGCGATTCCGCTCCAACAAGACACCGTCGACATCGCGCACGCGCGCTTCGCCTACTTCTTTGGTCCCGGCTCCGAGCCTGGCATTCTTGAGCTCGAGCGCGTCCTCAAGCCGGGAGGTACCGCCTTCATCATCGACAACGACCTCCGCAGCGGCACGTTCGCCTCCTGGGTGCGCGAGGCGCATGATTTCCCTGAAGACGCGATTGCCCGCACCGAGCGGTTCTGGCGGGAGCAGGGCTTCACGATCGACCACCTGCGGTCGTGCTGGCGGTTCGAACATCGCGACGATCTCGAGCGTGTCGTACACCTCGAGTTTCCCGAGGAGCACGCGCGGCTCTTCGTCGCGCGTCACACCGGTTTACAGATCGACTACAACCTGCTGCTAATCCACAAGACTTTCTGACCCAGAAAAACCAACAGCCACACCCCTGACCATCGCCGAGATCGATCGGACATGAAGCCCGACAATTCCACCTCGGACCAATGGCCAGCTTGACCCATCGGGCTTCATGGCCGGTGTTCCTCGTGATGAGGTACTGCCGCCCACGGTGAGGCGAGCCTCCCAGTCACCGTGCCCGAGCTTTCCCCTGATGCCACCTGTCCATCGGGATGCAAAATCTTGTAGCGCACCCCGATTCGGCCCCGAGGGTTGACAGCCCGCCCGGAGCCGCTATCATGCCTGTAAGACATCTTCCATCAAATGAACCTGGAGCCGACCTGATGACGGTGCCGCAAAAGGCCGCCTTTCCCATTCGACCATTCACCCCTGTGTCCCGCATCGACGAAGTCGAGGTCAGGATCAAGGAATTCATCGCCCAGAATGAAATGCAGCCCGGACAACGACTGCCAGGCGAATCATGGTTTGCCGAACAGCTCGGCGTCGGGCGCCCGTTGATCCGGGAAGCCATGAAAGGACTCCAGGCGGTTGGCGCGATCGAGGCGAGACGCGGCGTCGGTCGCTTCGTTGGAGCGTTCGATCCGGATGTCTACCTCAGTCACTACACAGCGCAAATGCTTCTCCAGAGCTTTACCGAACAGGAGCTCGTGGAGACCAGGTGCCTGCTCGAAATCGCGATGGCGACCGACGCCGTCAGCAGGCTCCAGGATGACGACCTGATCGAAATTCAACGTCTTTGGCGACAGATCCAGGAGAGCGCGGCCACGGGGCAATCGAACACCAGCGCCGACATGGGCCTGCATCGCGTCATTATGGGACGCGCTGGCAACCGGCTCATCGCGTCCATGCTGGACGCCGTCTACGCTCTCGCGATTCGGCGCCAACCACACGACAACCACTCTCCCGAAAAGATCGACGAAGACGTTGCCGAACATGAGGCAATCGTGCAGGCGGCGATGGCCCGCGATGGGCGCGCCGTGCGTTCGGCACTGATTACCCACTTCCGCACAACCGCCACCCGGCTCGGCTTCGAGCAGCGATGGCACGACGTGTTCTCGCGGCAACACGTGATGAAAGGAGGCTGAACGCCGCGACCGCAAATCGGCATTACGACTATTGGACTGTCGCCAGAACACCAGGAGCCCAATATGAAGAACACCCAACTTCGGGTCGACACGCTCTTTGCATCCGCCGCGGCGGGAAGCCTCTCGCGCCGGGAGCTCGCCAAACGGGCAACCGCGCTTGGCTTCGGGGCGCCGATGATCGCCGCCCTCCTCAATGCGTCCGCCTCGGGAGCGGCGGCGCAATCCGAGATGAGCCTGAGCTTCGATGCCGGCGCCACCGGCGGCGGGGGCGGCAAACCGAACGCCGCGCTCATCAACTACTGCTACGTGGTCAACGGCGGCAACCAGTTCGAACTGAACCGCATGGTAGACGCCCGCCTCATCACCCTCGGGGCTGATCTGCAGGACTTTGTCGGCGACCTTGCCGAATCGTGGGACGTGACCGACAACACGATCACCTTCAAGCTTCATCCAGACGCCAAATGGCATGACGGTGAGCCGGTGACATCAAAAGACGTCGCATTCACGCTGAATGTGCTGACCGACCCCGCTTCGACATCCCGGTGGGGAGCCGCGTTCGGCAGCATCGTCGGATACGAGGAAGCGCAAACCGCTGCCACGCCGACATCGCTCAGCGGCGTCACCACGCCGGACGACCAGACTGTGGTACTGGAGCTCAGCCAGACCGACTCCGGGTTGCTGGCCGGGTTCTTCTTCGTCAACATCATGCCAGAGCACATCCTTGGCTCCGTTGATCGCGCGACGATCGCCGAAGAACCATTCTGGACCGAAGGCCGGATCGGGGCGGGACCATTCAGGTTCGTGCAGCTGGTCGATGGCGAGCGCATCGAACTCGAAGCGCATGCGGACTACCACCTTGGCGCGCCGCAAATCCAGAAGCTCAACCTGCTGTTCTTCTCCAGCGTCGAGACGTCGCTCGCCGCCTTCCAGGAAGGATCGAACCTTGTCGCGCCAATGACCGCCAACGATGTCGAGCTGGTCGAAGGCACCGAGGGCGCCGAAATCATCACCACTCCAGCCGGCGTCGCCGCGATCTGGTTCAACACCAAACATCCGGCATTCGAGGACAAGCGTGTGCGCCAGGCGATGACCTACGCGATCGACAAGGCCACCATCTGCGAGTCCTTGTTCCTCGGCTACGCCGACCCGGTTTCGACCGAGATACCATATATCGACTGGGCGCAACCCGCGGATGCCAATCCGTACACCTACGATCCCGAAAAGGCCATGGCGTTGCTGGAGGAAGCCGGATGGGCTGGTGACGAAACCTACACCCTCTGGTACTACTATCCGGATCAGGTGACCGCCACAGTGATGGAAGCGATCCAGCAATACCTCGCGGCTGTCGGTGTCACCGTCGAGCTCCGCTTCGACGATGGCAGCGGTGTCCGCACCCAGGAGCTGGAAGAGGGCACCTGGCACATGGTGTACGGATCATTCGGCACGCAACCCGCTCCATCGGCGCTTTCGGTGATCTGGGGCCCACCGGGCGAAGAAACCTTCACTTACTCCAGCGAGGAGTTCAACACCGAGATGGAAGCCGCCCTGCGCACCAACGATCGGGAGGAACAGGCGACCCACTACCAGGCGGCGGTGAAGATTCTCAACGAAGACTCCCCCTGGATTTGGCTGTTCGACCGGAAGAACCTGATCGCGGCGAACTCCGCTCGTCTCACCACGGGCACAACACCAGCCTGGGGTCCGGGCCACATCATGTATCACAACCACGCATTCGACTGGACCGTCCAGGAGTAGGCACGGCGACGCGCGGCTGGAATCAGCGAATCTCCAGCCGCGCGTCCCGGCATGAGGACGATTTCCCTTGACGAACTATCTCCTGCAACGCCTGCTGCACGGCATCACCGTCCTGCTCGGCGTCAGCCTGCTCGTATTCATCGCCGTCGAGCTCGCGCCCGGCGACGTCGTGGATGCGATCCTGCCGCCGGAGTCGTTTGCCAGCCCGGAAGCCAAAGCCCAGATGCGCGAGAGTTTCGGTCTGAACGACCCCGCCCCACTCCGCTATATCCACTGGCTGGGCCGCACGGTGACCGGCGACCTGGGCTACTCATTGACGTCACAACGGCCGATCATCGAGGTCATCATGAATCGGCTTCCCTCCACCTTGCAGCTGGTGGGGCTGGCCCTGGCGCTATCGATCATCGTCGGTATCGGCGCCGGCATACTCTCGGCGATCAAGCACTACTCCTGGGTCGATTACCTGGCGACTTTCCTGTCCTTCCTGTGGCTCTCCATTCCAGGATTCTTTTTGGGGCTTTTCCTTATTTACATCTTTGCGGTGCGGTTGCACTGGTTCCCGGCGTTTGGCGCGTCGAGCCCCTCGGCCAGCTCCCCGGTGCTCGATCGCCTTCACCACCTTGTCCTGCCGGCCGTGACGCTCGGTCTCGAGCTCGCCGCCGCGCTCACCCGCTACACCAGGGCGAGCCTGCTGGAGGTCCTGCACACCGATTACCTGCGCACCGCCCGCGCCAAAGGGCTCCATGAGCGCTCCGTCATTACCCGGCACGCACTCAAGAATGCGCTGATCCCGGTGATCACGGTTATCGCCTTCCGGATGCCCTATCTCATCGGCGGGGCGGTCATTATCGAAACCGTCTTCCAGTGGCCGGGGCTGGGCCTGCTCATGCTAACCGCCGCCACCCAGAAGGATTATCCGCTGGTGATGGGTCTCGCGCTTATCATCACGCTTGCCGTCGTGCTCAGCAGCTTCCTGGCGGATCTCGCCTACAGCCTGATCGATCCAAGGATTCGCCTGCAATGAGCGCCGTCGCCACACAGCCCGTGATGACCAGTCCTCAGGACGCCACACTCCAAATCCGCAAGCGGGCTGGATTCTGGCAGCGATTCATGCGCCACCGGATGGCCCTGGCCGGACTCGTTTTTCTCTGCTTCATCACGCTCGCGGCGTTCCTGACACCGATTGTCTCCCCTTATGATCCTTATGAGATGCAACTGCCCGAAGCCCGCAAGGAGCCGTCGCTCGAACATCCGCTGGGGACAGACAAGCTCGGTCGCGATACGCTCACCCGCGTGTTCGTCGGTGGCAGGGTGTCGATCGCGGTTGCCGTCGCGGCGGTCGCAATCAGTACCGGAATCGGCACGATCCTCGGCATGATCGCCGGATACCGGGGAGGTTGGGCGGATGCCGTCATTTCGCGTATCGTTGATATCTTCATGTCATTTCCGCTCTTCGTCCTGCTGATCGTGCTGGTTTCGATGGTGGGCCCGAGCGCGATCAACGTGGTTTTGATCATCGGATTCTTCAGCTGGATGGTGATCGCGCGGGTGGTGCGAGGCCAGGTGCTTTCCGTGATGAACGAGCCCTACATCGAGGCAGCCCGCGCCGCGGGAGCACAACCACTCCAGATCCTGTTCAGGCAGGTATTGCCCAACGCCTTCGTGCCGATCGTGGTCGCGTCGACGCTTGGTGTCGCCAGCGCGATGCTTTCGGAAGCGGCGCTCAGCTTTCTGGGTCTTGGCATCCAGCCGCCGACACCTTCCTGGGGAAACATGCTGAACGCGGCGCAGTCGCTGCAGGTCCTGGTCAACGAGCCATGGGTGTGGATCGGTCCCGGCGCGGCGATCGCGCTCACTGTGCTGAGTATCAACTTCCTGGGCGACGGCCTCCAGGACGCGCTCGATCCACATTCGAATCGATAACGGTGACGAAGGAGCGAACTGTGCAACGAGAACGTCTCAGCGGGGTCTGGGCGGCCATGCCTACCCCGTGGGATCGCCACTACCAGATTGACTCCGGGATCGTGCGCGACCTTGTTGGACGGTACAAGCAGGCAGGTCTCCATGGCGCGTACACCACCGGCACAGACGGCGAAATGCACATCCTTGATCAGGCAGAGTTCCGCGGCCTGATCTCGGCTTTCGGTCGCGTCGCAAGCGACGTCAAGCTGCCCGCGCAGGCCGGATGCACCGCCAGTCACACGGACGCCGTGATCGAGCGAGGGCGCATCGCCCGCGAGCATGGCGTCAATCGCATCCAGGTCGCCCTGCCGTCGTGGATTCCACTCAACGACAGCGAAATCCTGCGATTCTTCGCGGCTCTGCAGGACGCGCTGCCGGATGTCCAGATCATCCACTACAACATCGTCGGCACTGGCCGCTTCCTCACCGGTGCCGACTATCGCGCGATCCTGCAGGTCGCGCCCAACCTGATCGGCAGCAAGCACACCGGTGGGAATGTCGCCTCGCTGATCGAGGTCGTGGCGGAGACCCCGGAGATGGATCACTTCGTCGTGGACGGCCAGATCGTACCGGGAGCGTTGTTCGGCGCGAAAGGCTTTTACAGCTTTGTGGCCAACCTCTCGCCCGAGATCGCCCTGAAGCTTTGGGAGCTGTGCGAGCAAGGCAGGTGGGAGCAGGCGGCCCACCTGCGAACCAGGATCGACGCTCTCTTTCGACGCTGGAAGTCCATCAGACCGGACGTCACAGCCTCCCCCGCCCTCGGCAAGATTGCGACGAGAGCTGGTATCCATCCCGGCATGAGCCTGGCGGTCCGACCTCCGTACAACTCCGGCGAAGAGCGACATGTGGACGATCTCAGACGGTTGATGGCAGACGAGTTTCCAGAGCTGGCCATCGTGGACTAAGGCCACGCGGCAATTTTTGCAACCCATTGATCCAGGGTGATTGCGATTCATAGAATGCGAATCCTGCCGACACAGGATCGGCACTACGGGATTCACGCCGTCACGACCACGTGCGAACGACATGAAAGCTGCTGTAGGGTTCGAGCAATATCGTGAATCCTCGAGCCCATATGAATCGGGCCATGAACGATCCCACCGCATACAGCGAATCCTCCCCGAATGGCACGTTATCAATAGAGATGTGGCCCGAGCTGTTCAAGAGGAGGCGCCTTGTCATGAATGTGTCTGAGCTCGTCACCAAAGCCAAAATGGGCGACGTTGACGCCTTTACCGAGCTGGTGCGGCGATATCAGGCGATGGCGTTCGGCTATGCCTATTCCCGGATCGGCGACTTTCACCTCGCCGAAGACGCGGTTCAACAGGCGTTCATCGCCGCGTGGCACGGGCTACCCCGCCTCAAGCAGCCTGAGCGGTTTGGCGGATGGTTGCGAAGCATCGTGCGATTCGAGTGCTCACATCTCTTGCGAGCGCGACGCCTACAGCTATCAATCAACGATGCACAAGGCATCCTCGAAAGCGAGGAACCCGCCCAACTGGTCGAAGAACAGGAGGATCTCGATCGTGTCATCGCGGCCGTCAACAACCTTGCGGAAACAGAACGCGAAGTCACGATTCTCTATTACATCCACGACCACTCCCAGCGCGAAGTAGCCGAATTCCTGAACCTGCCAGTGACGACCGTGAACAACCGGCTGCGCAGCGCGCGAAACCATCTCAAGGAAGGAAGATCCCTCACCATGGCCAATGAAGCATTGAAGGAACACCGCCTGCCGAAGGAGTTCGCATCGCGAATCGGTGAGATCGTACGGTCCCAGGGTCCCATCGTAGACGCACGATTTGCACCTGAGCAGCGCCCTCGGGTGCTGAGCGAGCTCACAATCGCCACCGAGCCCCCTGTCACCATCGAGACAATCCAGCATCTCGAAAGTGGACTCGTACGCGGTGTCGTAATGACAAATGATGATGTTCGCTTCACTCCTGGAACGCGGATCATCGATACTGGTGGACCGATACGTGTTCCGCTCGATCGCGCCACAATTGATACGGTGATCTCTTCGTTGCGTGCCACCAACGCCACGTCGGAGACTGTGGAAACCGGCATCAAGGTCATCGATCTGCTCAGCCCACTCCCAAAGCAAGGACGTATCGCCCTGGTGGGTGACATGCAGTCGGGCAAGATGGTCCTGGTCGAGGAATTGATCCGGCGACTCGCCCACACGGCGGGTGAAATCTCCATACTGGTATTCGTCGAGACACCGGCGGAGGCGGCGATCGTCAATGAGCTCGAGTACCGCACCTCCGCCAATGTGGAGGCGATCTACCTCCCCGTGGCCAACACCAGCCCTGACGCGCTGAGCGACGTCACGTCGGGTCTCGATGCCGTCATCTCTTTTACCCGAGAACTCGCCGAAGCACGGCTGTACCCCGCCATCGATCCCGCGCAATCCACATCTCGCCTCCTCGTTCCAGACGTGGTCGGTGGCGATCACGCCGACACGGCAGGGCGCGTGCGCGAGATTCTTGCGCCTGCCGCTGCCAACCGCGCAACGGATCGAAGCGCCAGGTACGAACGCCTCCGGCGCTTTCTTGCCCAGCCATTCTTCGTGGCTGAGGAGTACACTCACCAGCCCGGTCAATACGTCTCCAGATCCGAGACAATCGCGCAATCCAGGGCATTGCTGGACGAGCGCTAAATGTCCCACCTGCCTGAGGATGTGCTCGCTAACCCGTGACTCAGCGAAAGGAGTCCTGCCCAGAGCTATCCAGAATCGGCGTCACCTGACCGGCTGACGTCGATTCGACTCCTGCTTGAGCGCATGCCGGACCCCGTGGCCGGCCAACGGCTCATCGGCAAATCGCGCGATCACATGAAGGTGCGCATGCGGGATCGTCTGGCCGCCAACCTCGTGCACGTTCTAGCCGATCGAATAGCCACCTGGCCGCTGCCTGTCCAGGAATTTCTTCGCTTCCTTCATGAGGAAATGCGTCGAGCTCCACTCCGCGTCCGTTAGCTCGAATGGCGTTTCGATGTGTCGCCGCGGAATGATCATGACCGCATCGCGCAGCACCTGTCCATGAAACTCGACCATGTAACAGGAGTCGTCGCGGCGAATGATCCCACCATCCAGCAGATCGTTCTGAAGACAAAATGGACAGTCGTGCATGCGACCTTTCCTTCGACGTTTTTTCGTGATCCGGCACCGAATCGTGACTTGCGCCATTCCGCTCTGAAATAACCATCATCGTCCGGTAGGTCGAGCCGTGTGTCGACCTTCGTGGGTGCCGGTATCCTCGACCGGGCGGACACAAGGTCCGCACCTTACCGGAACGTGATCGTTTTTCTGCCGCGGTGGTGCCGCGAGCAGCGTGACATTCTGTGGTGCATATGACAACTATCGTGGCACAGTCAACGCAATTATCCCTGCAGGGCGAAAGGATGCCATTGACCGATGCACACACATGAGAAGCACCCGTTCGACATGGAGCTCGCGATGGAGCGCATCCGCGAGGCTGTGCGTCCCTACCCCAAGGCAGCCATGTTCGAGCTGCGCGATGACGGATTCGACTCGCCATTCGAGCAGCTGGTCGCCTGCCTGCTCTCCGTTCGCACGCGCGACGAAGTCAGCCTTGTCGCCGCCCGCCGCCTGTTCGGTGTCGCCAGAACCCCCGAGACCATCGCTGAACTGTCCCCAGACGACATCGACATTCTCATCCCCGACGTCACCTTCCACGACCGCAAGTCAGGGCAAATTCGCGACATCTCCGTCCGCGTGCGCGATGAATACGCCAGCGCCCTTCCCTGCGACGCCGCGGTGATGCAATCCTTCGCCGGAATCGGGCCGAAATGCACAAACCTCGCGCTCGGGATCGCGTGCGGCCAGCAACGCATCAGCGTCGACATTCATGTGCACCGCGTGGCGAATCGGTGGGGTTACGTTTCCACCAGCACGCCGGAACAAACCATGGCGGCGCTTGAGAAGATGTTGCCGCCAAAATACTGGGTGGAGATCAACGAGCGACTCGTCCCGTTCGGCAAGCACATCTGCACCGGCGCCCGACCGAAATGCTCGACCTGCCCGGTGCGGGAGATGTGCCAGCAGGTCGGTGTGACCAGTCATCGGTAGTTGCGTCATCAAACAAGCAGGTCAACTCACCACGTCGATGGTGTGGTGCGATTTCGCCATGGGGCATACGTGTACAATTCGGTCCATTCACCGGAGTAGAAAATGCGCTGAGGAGATCGCTTCAGCAACACTGCAGGAAAGGGAGGCGCGTATGCAGCGGTGGGAGTATTGTCGGGTCGAGCACGATCGAATTGAGTTTATGGAGACTAGCGGAATGCGACTTGAACGCATCCCTCAAAAAACTGTGTGGGTCTCGGATTTGGCCAGAGAAAGCGATGCGGGCAGTAGGGAAGCTGCCATCGCCACGTTGGGGCTTCAAGGGTGGGAAGCCTACGCGGTTGATGAAGATCATAGCTGTCACCACATGAAGCGGCCCATCCCGGACAGCAAACGATGACAGAGTGCGTCTCGATATCGGGAGCGGCGGGAGCGGCGTTCCGCCCGCGGCTCTCGCAAGATCTGCGTCACTTGCTCCGCATGGCCATCGCCTCGATGCCGGTCATCAGGAGCTCCACCCCGAACTCGTAATAGGCGTCAGGGTCGGCGCAGATGCTATTCTTGATTATGTGCAACTTGTTGAGCGAGTATAGTGAACGATATTGGAGATAGCCAAGATGTTGTACACCCTTTGGGACATTGAAACCAACAACCTGGTCGCCGAACGCGACGAGCGGCGTGAAGCGCTTGCATTGTTAATGCAGGGCATCAAGCGCAACGGCCCTCACGATGCTGACGCGCTTTCGCTCGATGTTGAGGACGATAGTGGCGATGTCAAAACCATTGCCGTAGGCGTTGAGCTTGCTGAGCTTGCCCGGCGCGAGTTCTCAGCTGAGAAGCTTACCGGTTAGGCTTGAGAGCCGCCAACGAGGCGCCCCATGCCTTGTCGACACGCTGGGCGGCAGTGACATCAGATACCAAATCCGGGTAATCAGTCGGTGAAAGCGGGACGAAAGGTGTGAGGCAAATGCCTTGTAGACTCGGCCCTTTGTGGCCGAGTTCTCAAAGAGCCGCTGTCCAAAGCATTCAGACGGATTTGGTATGACATCCCGTCACGCGCTCATCTTCCATACGGGTTCTTCCTCATCACCTCCAACGGTACCCAACCGAAATATTCGACCTGCCCGGTGCGGGAGATGTGCCAGCAGCTCGGTGTGAGTAACCACCAATAGGATGGAACGCTGTCGGGATGACCACCTGAGTACAGTGTCACAAGCATGTTGGCGTACACCCAGCCACCACCAACCGTCCTTCTGACCCTGAGCGAAGCGAATGGGGAAGACCCCCCGGCGAAGCCGTTCCGCGCAGCGCAAAATAAAGCACAACGTCCACGCAGACGGCAGATTACTGACGATGAGTGCGGGGACCCATTCGCTGCGCTCAGGGTGACGGTCGTTTACGGTAAATGACACGTTGCCTGTGTCACGAAACTGAGCCAGTGGCATGATGATTGAGACTCGCGTGGCAAATGCGTATCACTTCCAAATCCATCAGGACGTAAAGGGCAACCATCTCATGACAGGCAATTCTCCTCCGCCTGATTCGGCACCAGCTCGGCCGCGGCTCGCATCCGCCGATCTGGTCGTGCTGGGAATCCTTGCCGTCGCTGGCTTGGGCCTCTGGTTAGGGGCCGCCAGCCAGGGCGACGGCGAAGCATGGGATCACGACGTCTTTTGGTCGTGGGTCCTGCCGGTCATGGCGGCCTTGAGCGGCGCCGCCGGATGGCTTCGACCGGGAGCGGCCAGGTACGTCGGACTCGCATTGGTGGCGCCGCAGGCAATCGCGCTGTTCGCAACGTCCGGGTTCTCCCCGTTGGCCATTGTCGGAGTCATTTTCTTCATTGTCTTTGCCGTGGTCTTCACCGGCATTGCCATAATCGTGGCCACCGTGCGAGCCCGCTTCAACCGATGAGCGTTCCGGTGTCACCAGCCCCGGCAGATCGAGAACCACAGCGTCTATCCACCCAACCGGACATCAAGCCGTTGCAATCCGTGCAGCACCGCGCCCGGGCGCCATTTCGGATTCGGATCGGTCAGCCCGAGCTCCGGCGCCATCGTGGCAAGCGTCTCGAACGCGACCTCGCCCTCCAGCAGCGCCAGTGGCGCTCCCAGGCAAAAGTGAATACCCATCCCGAACGACATGTGCCGGCCAACCTTGCGCTCGATCTCAACATCGTCCGGATTGTCCCAAACGGCATCATCCCGATTCGCGGACCCAAGCAGGAACATCACCTGGGAGCCGCGCGGCACCGGCAGGTCGCCGATCACGATGTCCTCATTTGCAATGCGGCCGGTCATCTGCACTGGGCTGTCGTAGCGCAGCACCTCTTCCGCGGTGTTTCCGGCCAACGATGGTTGTGCCACCAGCCGGTCCCACTGGTCACGGTTGCGCATCAGTGCGAGCGTGCCATTCGTGATCAGGTTGACTGTCGTCTCGTGTCCGGCAAGCATCAACAGCACGCACGTCGCCACGAGCTCATCGTCGCTCAAGCGGCCCTCGTCGTCGTGGGCGGCGATCAGGCGTGAAATCAGGTCCTCGCCCGGATCGGACCGGCGTCGCGCGATGACCGAGCGCAGGTAGTCGCAGACATCATGTGTCGTGTCATCGACCCTGACGGTGAACGATTCCAGCTCATCCAATGGCACATCGATCGCCGCCGCCAACACCGCTGACCAATCCCGAAACCGGTGCACGTCTTCTTCCGGCACGCCGAGAATCGTCGCAATTACCAGCACTGGTAGCGGATAGGACAATGCCTTGATCAGGTCGCCGTCTCCCCCGCTCTCCTCGAGTGACCTCACCAGGCCACGAGTAAGCCTGGTGATCTCCTCGCGGCGATCCGCCACCACCCGCGGCGTGAAGGCACGATTGGCCAGGCCACGCAGGCGCGTGTGATCGGGCGGATCCTGAAACAACATCATGCGATTCGCGACGAATCCCCATGAATCGGGCGGTGGTCCCTCGTGCGGCTCGGTGGCGCGCATTTCCTGGATATCCGGTAAGTGGTCGATCCGCCGCACCAACCTGCCATCACGCAACCACTGTTTCACATCGGCGTGACGAAACAGGAAGAAACCCGGTTGCCCGATCGGCCAGCCGGGTTCCCCCTGATGCACTGGATCGTGTTCACGGAACCAGGCGTAGTGCGGATACGGATCGCCATGCGCATACGCTTCCTCGATCGAAAATTGCCGTTTGGCTTGTGGCGCTTCGGAGACTCCCATTTCAGGTATCCTGTTCACAACAATGACAATGTCGCCTGCAAAGTGTTCCCTTGGACGATGCATCCAAAGTCTACAACTCCCCGCTCGATCAGGGCGCTCCATCGCCTGTCACTGTGCCGTCGCCGCGGACGCGGTATCTTTAGGCAGCAAGAGAGATGTCACACCGCATCACTGCGCAGGAGATACCACGCCCTCATGATTCAGACCGCCACCATCACCTCCCCGACCGCACTTGCCACTGATGTCACGGTGGGCCCGCTTGCGATCCGCGTCGACCAGGCGATCATCGCTGAAGGCAACGCCACTGTGGCCAGCACCAGCGACCAGACCGACGAAGCGCCGGAAGGGCTATCCTATGTTCTCGCCCAGGTCACCGTGGTCAACAATGGCGAACAGCGCGTGCCACTTGCCGCGGGCGACTTCCCATTCACTGGGACCGACGCTGTGCTGCGCCGCTGTCCCAGCATGAAACTTCCCGACCCTCCCTTCAATGCCGCTATCGCCCCCGGCGAAAGCTTCACCGGTTGGACCGCGGGTCTGGTCAACGACACGAGCAGCGTCGTGATGCTGATCGATCCCGCCATCCAGCAGGGACCACGATTCTCCGGGGTGTTCGCCCTTACGGAGGGTGCAAGCCTGCCGGCACCATCAGAAACCGAAGAAATCAATGCAATTGGCGCCGACATTTCGTCACCAGCCACGCTGGGCGACACAATCCAAACGACGTCATGGTCGTTGCAGGTCACTGAAGCCATTGATGTTGATACCTATTTCGAACTCTCCGATTACCGGGTGGGCGCGCTTGGCAACCCGAATGGAACGGGCTGGGGCGATCTGGGCTCGGCCATCGGCGTCTCGGTAACCATCCGCAACCGCACGACCCAGCCCCGATTCTTTTCCTGGACCGCGCTCCAGCTAGTCGACACCAACGGCGAAGCGTGGGACCACCTGCTCGCCATGACTCAGCCACGCCCACCCGCCTCGGTCGAGCTCCTGCCGGGCGGCACGTGGACCGGCTGGTACGGCATCCTGTTGCAGCCCTGGGCCACGAACAGGCTGCTGCGATTCCGCGCCTCCGGACTCGATCACGACCCCCGCTACATCAGCCTGGACGGCTCGTCCGGCGAAGGCACTCAGGCATCGAACACATCCGAACAATCCAGCGATTCGAACCAGGCACTCGACCTTGCCCCAGGCGACCTTGTGCAAGTCGGCAATGATCCCCTGAACCTGCGCGACGATGCGTCAGTGGATGGCAACATCGTGACCGAGCTTGACCCAGGGACGCAACTTTCAATCACCGGCGACGTGGTGGAAGCAGGCAGCTACCGGTGGTATCCGGTGGAAGTGGTCGACACTGGAGAATCGGGCTTCATCGCTGAAGATTTCATCACACCCGTCGAGGACTAGCCGCTCCCGGATCGCCAACGTCGTTGCGAGCTACAACGCGCCGTCCACTTCGAACACGCTGGCGACTTTCGGTGCCATCCCAGCACCTGCAACCTGAAGACGAACCACGCGCTGACGCTCGAACATGCCGAAGGGTCCCAGTGACTACGCGACACGGTCTGCCCGGACTTGTCACGTCGTGAGGCCAGGATCACCAACCACGCATCGACGCAACTTGAGCACGATCATCGCGTTATATGTCGCCCCCGACTACAATAGACCGTAGATCGTGTGCATGACGCACATCAACAGCGGACAGGAGCACACCATGAGTCTCCAGACCGCGATCGCAATTGCCTTCGTCGTCGGATTCGGTGCGGCACAATACATCCTCATGATCCAGGCGCTCCGCGACCTGATTCGCCGTCCCCGTGTACGTGGCGGAAACAAGGCCGCGTGGGGTCTCGTGATCCTGTGCCTACCCGTGGTCGGGCCGTTGCTCTACAGCTGGATGGGTCCAACCTCGCTCCTCCGGCGTCCGGACGCCGCCGATCGTCCGGTGACGCGCCGCTCGATGCACTATGCGGGGCGAACACCGCCGCGGCGCAATATCACGCCGATCGGCGATGCGAGAGCCCGCAATTCTGACGACGCCCCCACACCGGCTCCCCGCTCTCGAGGCGCCATCCGTCGATTCCGCCGGACCGGCTCCTGATCCCATCGTCGACATGGTCGGCCCAGCGGTCGAAACCGATTCCCCGCCAGGAGGTTCCCGGATGACCGCGCCAACAACCGCGCTTTTCGTCGATGATCGATTTCTCGGGCATGACACCGGCCAGCACCCGGAGCACCCTCGCCGCATCGCCGCGATTCAGCTGGCGCTGCGAGAGGCGGCGCTGCTCGGTGACCGTCCGGAGATCGAGCCCGTCCCCGCCACGGACGAACAGATCCTGCGCGTGCATACCCACCAGCACCTCAGCCGGCTTGACCGCATCGCCATGGACGGAGGAGGCTGGATCGATCCAGACACACTCGTTGCCCCAGATTCGGTTGAGGTGGCACGTCTCGCGGCCGGCGCCGCCGTGACAGCCGTGGATGCGATCGTGCAGGGAACAGTGCGGCGCGCCTTTTGCCTCGGCCGACCACCAGGACACCACGCCACGAGGGATCGGGCGATGGGATTCTGCTTGCTGAACACCGTCGCTATCGCCGCCGCCCACGCCCGCGCCAGTGGAATGAACCGGATCGCCATCGTCGATTGGGATGTCCATCATGGCAACGGCACGCAGGAAATCTTCTACGAGGACCCGAACGTCTGGTATGCATCGATACACCAGTCGCCGCTGTATCCCGGCACCGGCGGAAGCGATGAGACCGGCGCCGGCGCCGGTGAGGGCACGACGCGGAACGTGCCTTTGCCACCACGGTCCGGCAACGATGACTGGCTGCGCGCGATGCATGAGATCATCGTCCCGTACATTGAACATGCGGAACCCGACCTGATCCTGCTTTCCTCCGGTTATGACGCCCATCGCGACGACCCGATCGGCGGTTGCCTGGTTGAAGATGATGGCTTTGCCGAGCTCACCCGTGCCACCACGGAACTCGCCGATCGGCTGGCGGGAGGGAAGATCATCGCTGTGCTCGAAGGCGGGTACGATCCCGTTGCGCTCGGTCACTCCGTCGCGCGTTCACTTCGCGTGTTCGATGGGACTGGCTGACACACATCGCCAACCCGTTCGGGCCGTTGTACCCTTCACTCAGACGACTCGTATCGACAGGATATGTTTATGCTGCGACGCCGCAAGAACCAATCAACTCCATCGCGGGATCAGGATGTGGAACCTGAACACATCGATCTGCCCGATCCAGGTGACGCCGACCTTGTCGATGACGCTCCCGAAGAGCACGCGCCGCGGGACGCCTCCACTCATCAGACGCCAGCCGTTCCACACGCCACTGGGGCGAAAGCGAACGGCGAGCAACCGCCAGCGCCACAATCTCGCACCCAACCCCGGCAGCGCGGTGAAAACGTCCATCGCCGCGAAGATGAGCGCCGCCGCGAAGAGGCCCGCACCGCCACCCTCCAAAGCCAGGTGGACGAGCTTCGCCAGCTCCTGCGCGAGCTCAGCAGTCGCCAGCTTCATGCCGATGAGCAAACCAGGCATCAGCAGAGCCTCGTCGCCCAGAATGCGCTTGCGATCGAGCAGGTCAAAAAGGACGCCGAGCAGAACGCCCAGGCCCGTTCCCTTGATGAAAACCGCACCCGGCAAAAGGTCGACGATCTCGAATCTCGCATCGAAGACGGTATTCGACCCATACGCTCCCTGCAGGCACACGTGACCGAAATGCTCGAGGAATCACGCAAAAAGGTCGATGACACTACCCAAAATGAGCAACGGTTCGATGAGATCACGACCATGATTGAGCACCTCTCCGCGCTCGGCGACCGGACCAGCGCCCTCACCCACGGGCTCCGCGACGGGATCGACAGCACCCGCTCCGAAATGGACGGGCTGCGCCGGGACTTGATCCGCACCGAAGACGCGGTCAAGATCGTCGATCAGGAAGCGCGGCGCCGCACAGCCGACGTTCAGGACGTTGTTGATGGCTACAACAGTCGAATTGACGAGTTGCGCGCCGATCTTGCACATCTGTACGACTCGTTGGAGAACACCCGCCGTGGCCTGGTCCATGTCGATCCGACCCTGGACGAGCTTCGCACCGCCGAAGAGACACTCCGGCAGGAGTTCACCCGGTATCAGGCTGTGTCCGAAGAGCGCCACGACATGCTGATCGACATGCATGACGATGCCCGGCAGGAAAATGACGCCCGGTTCGAGCAGATGCGACAGAATATGGAAGAACGCGTCGATCGCCTCAATGAACGCATCGAGGAAGCCAGCGACATGCACAGGGATCTGTCCTACAAAATGGGCAATCTGGGCAGCGAGCTGGAGGAATTGCGACAAACGGACGCCGCGCTCCACCGAGATATCTGGTACCTCCACGAACAACGGGTTCGAATCCGGATGGAACAGGTGCAGGAAGAGCTTGACTCCGCGACGACGCAGCGACGCGATGCCGACGCCGACTTCCAGTCCGGCGCCAACCCTCGATCACGACGGCAGCGCCTGGACTCCGAAAGCGACATCTAGCATCTCGCCGATCAACATCCTGACCATGTGCCGGACCAGGCGCAAACCAGATTCCCCCTCGCCCGGTGACACGAGGACACATTCTCCGCATGGCTCACCCAACTATCCAAGGTCACGGATGGCGGGTGACGTTCCGGATTTTCGCACGGCTTCATTCGCCAAATTAGCATCTTTGAGTCATTTCTCCCCAACCGCGCAATGCCGCAACACCTTCCCAATGCATCGCTGTCAACAACGCCCATACCCCCGAAACAACGCGGTTCCCGGGGACTCGTTGACTCAGACACGAGCATCCAGATGCGCCTGGACCAGCGTTTTGCGTGAGATTTGTGTTTGTACAGCGCTTACAATTGAACCCGCCGCCCCTTGACACCCGATTGTGACTTTGTTACGTTCCAGTAGACCCGTTGGGTTTGATGGTTACGGATACAGGAATACTCTGGCTGGTACCTGTATCCTGGCGATTGGACATCGCGCGACAATACTGATCCGCCGAGATTTTCAGCTCGGCACCATTTGGAATGACTGCTCAACCAATAGTGCGCTGAGTAACGCTTCCAGGCTGGTGCTGGCTGACTTTCTGTATGGACGCCTTTGTGTCGCAACGATGCCACTCATCAATCATTGAGCGAGCGCGTTTCGTTACCCACCTCACCGTGGGAAAAAGATCGGTTGATGTCACCATTTCGTCATGGCTGGGATGGCCCGTGACAGAGACCGATCTGGATTCGAAACACCCCGTGACCAACGCATGGGTTCTTGGGCTGTGAGGAAGGCTGGTTCCACACAGACGTATCCGACCAAAGCCCGACCGGCGCCTGAGGCGCCCGCCGCACGATCGGATATGGCACGAACAATCGGGGGGCTGCCCGATTGCCGAACCAACACAGGAGGGAAGGGATTGTCAGCAATCCTCAAGCGAAGCCGCACCAGTTTCTTCGTGGCGATGATCGGGCTACTCTGTTTGTCCGTGATGTCCCCGGTGATCACGATTGCGAGCAGCAATCTTGTCGCGGGCGATCAGGCAATTGTCACAAACGACGCAATGCTCCGTTCCGATGTTGGCTACACCGCACCGGTGATAGTGGATGTGGGGGCAGACACTCCGGCCTCGATCCTCGATGGCCCGCTTACCGCCGCTGATGGCTCAAGCTGGTATTTCGTCCAGACACTGGATGTGACCGGATATCTTCCGGCCTCGAGTCTCGAAAGTGCCAATGGGGCGGATGAAGTCGCTGACTCTGACGCGGAGCCAACTGAAGAAAGCACGACCCTTCCATGGAAGGATCCGGTCACCTATGGCGTCGCCAATGACGACGTCATTTGTCGTGATACGGCCAGCACAAGCGGCCTGGAGATCGTCGTCGTTGACAACGGGCAGACGGTTGAGATCACCGGGGAAGAAGTCTGGGCCGAAGATATCGGCTGGACGCCGGTCAACTGCGCTGGCGTCGGTGGCTTCATTTCAAGCGATTACATCACGATCGATGAACCGGCTGACGATGTCGCCGGCGATTCAACCGGTGACATCGACGCTGAGACTGACACGGACGTGGTGGAAACAGAAGTCGCCACCGAGCCTGTGGAAGTCGAAACCGAGGTTGCCGAAGTAGGTGTCACCGACGAAACAGTCGAATCATCCGCGGCGCTGCCCTGGAGCGAACCAATCGGCCATGCCGTCACCACCACCGACCTGGTCTGCCGTGCCGCGACAGGTACCGGAGCCGATGAGATCGTTGTGCTCTCACCGGGCGAAACAGTCGAGGTCACCGGCGAGGTGGTCTGGGCGGAAGGTATCGGCTGGACGCCGGTCAATTGCGCTGGCGCTGGCGGATTCGTGTCGAGCGAGTTCCTGACAACGGAAGACGCGACCAACCGGGCGCCCGCACCTGAGACGGTTGAGACAGATGTTGCAACCGAGGAATCCACCGAGGCTGTCGCAACACAGATAGCGACCGACCAAACTGAAGTGACCGTGGCCGAAGAGGTCACGCCAACTGAGATCGTCGCTCAACCGATTATCGAACAGCAATCCGCCTCACAGGACCTTCAGGATGCCTCCCAGAAGGTGGTTGTCGAAGAACCAGGCGCGATTGAGGCTACCGAGCCGGTCGAGACCCAGGTTGCCACGCCCACGCTGACCGACGAAACCTCTGATGCGGTCGAGATCCAGGTGGCCGCACCCACGCTAACTGACGAAACCTCTGAAGCGGTCGAGACCCAGGTGGCCACACCCGCGGTGACCGACGAAACCCCTGAAGCGGTCGAAACCGAGGTTGCGACCCCAGAAGCCACCGAAACAGCAATCGCGACCGACGACGCTTCGACCACCGCGCTCCTCGTCGAGGAAGCTCCATCGACCAGCCCGGTCACCGACGACCAGATCATTGGCACCGCGGCGGTTCAGGGCACGAACGGCGGCGGACTCGCCTGCCGCACATCACCGGATGCTTCGAGCTCCATCATCACGGTCATGCCCGAGGGTCTCAACGTGATGGTATTGGGCGAGCCGGACGCAAACGGCTGGATGTCCATCGTCTGTGGCAACCAGATTGGCTTCGCCGAGGTGCAATACCTCTGGTCAGGCGGATTGAATGCCAACTTCGATGTCGCCCTGTCCAGCATGGCAACCGTGAACGGAACCGGTGGAGGCGGACTCAATTGCCGCGGCTCGGCTTCGGTCAACGCGAGCGTTATCGCGTGGTTCCCTGAGGGCAGCGCCGTCAATGTTCGCGGCGACGCCCAAGGCAACTGGGCGCCCGTCGTGTGCGGCGGCCAAAACGGCTTTGTCTATCTCGATTACCTGTCAGCGGTGCCGGCATCCGGGGCTGGCGGCGACTCCAGCAGGATCGCTTCGGGCCTGAGTGGCGGCACGCAGGCGCTGACCATTGCCCTCACGAATGCTCTCGCCACAGTGATTAGCAGCCCGGAATTCGCTTCCGGCGCGGAAGCGGACGCCGGAAGCGACACGGTGAACGGCAGCGCGGTTGTGTCTGGCACCAATGGCGACGGGCTCCGATGCCGAACTGGCGCGGGCACCAGCCACAGCACAATCACCGTGGTGCCCGAAGATACCATCGTCTTCCTGCGCGGCGGCGCCGAAGGCAGCTGGCAGCCGGTCGTGTGCGGCGGCCAAAACGGCTATATGCACAATGGCTTCCTCAGCGCGGGCGGAAACGTCAATATCCCGTCCACCGATCCCGCCCCGGCGTCTTCCGGCCTGGGGAATGGCGATCACGCCCAGGTCACATCCAACCTGAACCTGCGCTACGAGCCGAGCACGGGAGGCGGCGTCGCCACCTACGCCCCCACCGGCACCGTGATCCTGATTACAGGTCCACATGCGGGCAATGGCTACTACCCTGTCAACTGGGATGGACTCAAGGGCTACATGCACGGTGACTATCTCGTTGAGACCAACGCCGGGCTCAGTGATCGGGGTGGTTCAGGTAACCCCGGCGCCAGCAACGTTGCTGACGGCGGCGGCGGCTCTTCGACCGGCAACGCGATCGTCGACTTCGCCATGGGCTATGTCGGATACCCATACGTGTGGGCAACCCACGGTCCCTACTCCTTCGACTGCTCCGGATTCACCTACTGGGTGATCAAGAATGTCGTCGGCGTGGACATCGGTACCGGTACCTGGAGCCAGGTGTCCTCCGGATCGCCAGTGAGCAGGGGCAACCTGCAACCGGGTGACATCGTATTCTTCCAGAACACCTACAAGGCGGGCCTGTCGCACGTCGGCATCTACATCGGTGGTGGACAGTTCGTCCATGCCGAGAACGAAAACACCGGCGTGAAAGTCAGCGACCTGAACTCGAGCTACTACGGCTCACGCTGGTACGGCGCGGTTCGGATCAACTAGATCCCGATCGGGCACACCAGATGTATCCGACAAAGGGGACGGGAGCCGCGGCTCCCGTCCCCTTTGTCGTGATGGATGTTCCACGATCATGATCATCGAAGCATTTCCGGACGAATCACTTCAGGTCGGGATGCTCGACCTCCCCGGTACGACGTTGGAAGCCACCATCAACGTCTACCTTCATGGTCTCGGGGCATCATCTTGCGATATCTTCCGGGACATCGTTTCGCAACCGTCCCTGCGCACCGCTCGCTCGCTGCTGATCGACCTGCCCGGATTTGGCCACTCGACCGCATCGGGCAACTGGTCCTACTCCATGGAAGCACAGGCGGACCTTGTCGCACGCCTACTGCATCGTCTCGAGGTCACAAAGGTCACCCTGATCGGGCACAGCATGGGAGGATCAATCTCGATCGCTTTGGCATGGCGCCGCCCAGACCTGGTCGACCGCCTGATCGTCGCCGAGCCAAATCTCGATCCTGGACTTGGAGATCTCAGCGCGCACATCGCCCGGCAAACCGAAGACCGGTTCTTCAATCGCGGGTACGCGGCGCTCGTCTACCAAACGCAACGACAGGCAGCTCGACGTGACCGGGTGGCGGCGCGATTTCTGGTGACCCTGAAGCAGGCGTCACCAGTAGCCTTGCATCGCGGCTCAGTCTCATTGCTGGCCGAACGTGATCCAACATTCCGGGAGATATTCGAATCGCTGACGATCCCGCGCGCCACCATCACCGGCGATCGGACACCACCTGTTGCCCCTCCTCTTTCCGATCCGGAGATCACCCACTTCATCGTCGAGAACGCGGGTCATCTGATGATGATCGACAATCCCAGCGGTTTTGCCACCGCGCTTCGAGTCGCCCTCAAGATGTAGCGCGAGTCACTGATCATTGATCGCCCGCAGGTGGCGCGCCAACTTGGTATAGGGAGTGCTCCCAAGAGCCTTGAGTAGCGTGTCGTCGGCTGTGATGACGACCGTTTCCGCATCTTCGGCAAGGGCCAGGAAGAGAGCATCATAGACAATGATGCCAGTCTCCAATGCAATCTGGACCGCACGTGGTATAAGATCTTCGGGCGAGTAAAGATCGATGGGAGTTGCGATGAAGTGACTCCAATGTTCGCCGATCTCGTCGCGGGAAAGCTTCTCCCGACGGTGTTGCTGCCAGAGAGCATTGAACCATTCCGGCTGGATCGTCGATGGGGCAAGCAACATTACCTCACCATGTTCGACCGCCGACAGGAGCGCGAGCGCCTCTTCCCGTAACTCTTCGGGCAGAAAGAACTTAACCGCGACACTTGTGTCAAGTACGATTTCCGATCGTAGGCCGTCTTCGCTCACGACCACCACTCAATCAGATTCTGGAATCGCGGTCGGCACGGATTATCTGCGTGGAGTCACCGAAGTGTCTGCCTTGGGCCGCTAACCGTTGATTGAGCTCGCGGACCGTCCTGGCCCACTCCTTCGGATTGCGCACACCCTTACTGGAAGGCTTCAATCGCGCCTTCTTCTCCACCATGCGTTTCTCCTTTCGTTCCCAATGACGTCTGGATTTTCAGTTCACTCTGCGATTGTGAGGATACTACTCGCCGTTCGCCGCCGTTGCCGCTTCTTCTGGCTCCTCGATAACGCCGTCATCGTCCGTGTCGCCTTCCTGGCCGTCGAAATTGAGACGTCCTGAAAGCTCTGGCGATTGCGCCTTGATCTTGTCACGAATGGACTCCAACACATCCGGATTGCTCTTCAGGTAGGTCTTGGCGTTCTCACGCCCCTGCCCAAGTCGCTCCTCATCCAGATAGAACCAGGCGCCGCTCTTCCGCACAATGGCGAGATCGGTCGCAACATCCAGCACACTCCCCTCCGCGGAAATGCCCTCGTTGTACATGATATCGAATTCCGCCTGGCGGAACGGTGGCGCAACCTTGTTCTTGATCACCTTCACCCGTGCCCGGATACCGATCGCATCGGTGCCGTTCTTGATCGTCTCAATGCGGCGGATATCCATTCGCACCGAGGAGTAAAACTTCAGCGCGTTCCCACCGGTGGTGGTTTCCGGACTTCCGAACATCACGCCGATCTTCATGCGAAGCTGGTTGATGAAGATCACGCACGTCTTGGATCGACTGATCGCTCCGGTGAGCTTGCGCAGCGCCTGGCTCATCAGCCGGGCCTGCAGGCCGACATGGGAATCACCCATGTCGCCCTCGATCTCCGCCTTTGGCACCAACGCCGCGACCGAATCGATCACAATCACATCGAGCGCGCCGGAACGCACCAGCGTCTCGGTAATCTCCAGCGCCTGCTCGCCGGTATCCGGCTGGGAAATCAGCAACTCGTCGAGATCGACCCCAAGCCGACCCGCGTACAGGGGATCCAGCGCGTGCTCGGCATCGACGATCGCCGCCAGGCCTCCAGCCTTTTGCGCCTCGGCGATGATATGCAGCGCCAGTGTCGTCTTGCCAGACGACTCCGGACCGTAAATCTCCACGATCCGCCCACGCGGCACACCGCCGATGCCCAGCGCAAGGTCAAGCGCGATGCTGCCGGTCTCAATCGAGTCGATCTGCATCGGGTTGATTTCGCCGGGCTTCATCTTCATGATGGAACCCTTGCCAAAGTTCCGCTCGATCTGGGCGATCGCCATGTCGACCGCGCGCTCGCGATCCTTTTGATCAGTTACCATAGGTGTTTCCGACCTTTCGCCTTGCCGGCATGCTCGTGATTCCGGGTCACCCTTGGGCGCTTCAGCGCTCTGACTCGCTTCTCGGTTGAAGCACGATTCGCATGATCTTAGCCAGAAAGGGAAACGCTTCTTCGCAGTTTATCCTGTTTTCGCGTGCCATGCGGCAATCCGCGCCGCCGTCATACCGGCAGTCCACCATCATGGCCATCACGCAAATACGAACAAGTGTTCGTATTTGCATTCGCTTATTGTACGACACCTGACCCCCTCACACAATGTTTCGGGTGCGAAGGTGCGAAGTTATGATGGCATCGGAGCGGAAGTCGTCCGCGCCGTCCGGTTGAAACACAGCGAGGAACGCATGTCGTTACGCATCGATTACACCAAAGCACAGCCGGATATCTACCGGGCGATGGGCGGGGTCGGAAAGGCGGTTAGGGCCACCGGTCTCGAAACGTCGATCATCGAGCTCGTCAACATCCGGGCGTCGCAGATAAACGGGTGCGCCTATTGCCTCTCGCTCCACATCCCCGACGCCCTGAAGGCAGGTGTGACGCAGGAGCAGATCGATCTCATGTCGGCCTGGCGGGAATGCGGCGATCTCTTCACTGAGCGCGAACAGGCTGCTCTTGCCTGGACTGAACACAACACGCATATCAGCGATGGGGAGCATGACGATGAGGTGTGGGATGCCGTCACCGCCGTATTCAACGAGGATGAAGCGATGGCGCTGACCTGGGCGGTCGCGGCCATCAACACCTGGAACCGGATCGCCATCCCGATGCGCCGGCCGATCAGGCGAATTTAGCACTGGTTGCGTGATGGTTGCGATTCATCGAGCGGGAAAGCGGGACTGGCCTTGTGCGTTTCGTCGTCACGTCGCGCGTGGCCTCCCTGATCCCAGCAGCGCGTCCTCGGCTTCGCTGGCGAAGACATGTAGCCCGAGACGCCTGGAAATCTCCTCGCACACCTGAACGCCCCGCACGCTGTTGCCATATTCATCAAGCGCGGGCGAAAACACGCCGATGCCCAGCTTTCCGGGAACGACGCCCAGTATGCCACCGCTCACGCCGCTCTTGGCGGGGATTCCCACCCAATACGCCCACTGCCCGGCGAAGTCGTACATTCCGCAGGTGAGCATGACGCTCAAGACATCCTTGACGTGACTGTTGCCAAGTGCCCGATTCCCGGTTGCGGGATTCACGCCACTGTTCGCCAGGGTCGCCCCCATCATTGCCAGCTCGCGGCAGCTGACGTGAACAGAGCAGTGGCGCAGGTAGAGAGCGAGGTTCTCTTCGACGTCCTGGCCGATCATGTCAAAACTGCGCATCAGGTAGGACATCGCGCGGTTACGATCCGATGTTTGCGTCATCTTCGAGAACACGTCCTCGTCCACCGTCAGGTTCTCGTTCCCGGCATATCGCCGGAGCGCCGCCAGGATGCGCCCGTCACCCGCGGCAACGCCCTCGCCATTCGCGATGAGGTCGGTCGTCACCAGCGCGCCCGCATTGACCATCGGATTGTACGGACGGTTGTTCCGCTCGTCGAAAAGCAGGGAGATGGAATCATAGGCGTCACCGCTTGGATCCACACCCACCCGCTCCAGCACGTGCTCGCGCCCATGAATCTCCAACGCCAGGCCGTAGACAAAGACCTTGGAGAGGGATTGAAGAGCAAAGGGCGAGTCATGGTCACCGGCGCAATAGACATCCCCGTCCACGGTTGCGAGGCAGATGGCGAATCGCTTGTACTCCGGCGCCAGGGGCTGTGGCGTGTGATAGCCAACGCCCGGCGTGTAGTAGGAGGCGACCTCCGGTTCGTCCCGCGACAGATGCCGCTGATACAACTCCTCCAGCCGTTCCTGTACACGTTGTCGTATTTCCGGTGATGGCATGCTGTCAAATCCTCATTCCGGTTGCACGGCGAAGGTTTCCGGCGACGTGGTGCTGTCGACCATGCGACGGCCTTCCACCCGGGCCAATCGCTCAATACCCTGCCACAGGAGCATTGTCATGATGAGTACCGTGTCACAAGCATCTTGGCACATGGCACGCCCCGACGATGGTGTCATGCTGAGCGAGCGCGGATGCGCGATGTCGAAGCATCTCAATCTCCACGGTATGCACTGACCGCTACCTGACGGCATCCGCGACTGAGATGCTTCGACAGCGGCCATACGGCCTTGCTCAGCATGACAATGTCCTTGTGACACGGTATTCACGGCGTCACGAACCGCCCGATCGTCTGTTCGGGTCGGATGCCGGGAAGGTGCTGGGCAAAGATTCGATAGTAGGCAAGCTCTTCGCGCGTGCGCAGGGGTGGCTCAATCGCATTCCGCTCCCGCGCGAACTCCACCTCGCTGACACTTTGCTCGACCTTTTGCTTGAGCACGTCCTCCGCGCCTGAGCCCTCGCCGAACTGCGCCTTCTTGCGCCAGAGGAACTCGTCAGGAAGCCAGCCCACAAATGCCTCCCGCAGCAGGCGCTTCTCGGGTTGGCCCTTGCCGACGAACTTCCAGCCAGCGGGAATCGCGAATCCCTGCTCGATCACGTTACGATCCAGGAACGGGACCCGAGCCTCGACACCGTGCGACATTGGCATCCGATCCAGGCGCTGAAGACCGACATAGTGACCTTCTTCGAGGCCATGGATGAGCTCCCGCCGCAGCTCTTCTTCCGTCTCGAAGTCTTCGAAATACTCGTATCCCGCGAAAATCTCGTCCGATCCTTCGCCAGTCAGGACGACCTTGAAGTGACTGGCCGCAAACCTCGCCACCAGGTAATTTGCGACCGAGCTCCGCACAAGCGACGGATCGAAATTCTCCAGCGACCGCACAACATCCGGCAGGACGTGCAACGCATCGCTGGCGGTGTAGGTCGTTTCATAGTGCTCGGTACCCAGGTATTCAGCGACGGCCCGTGCCGCCAGCAAGTCTGGCGCGTGGTCGAGCCCGACGGCAAAGGTCTTGAGTTTCTTTCCACGCTGCCTGTAGATCGGCGCGGCAATGGCGGCGATGATGCTGGAATCGAGTCCGCCGGAGAGAAAGACCCCGATTTCGGCCTCATTCGGTAGCTGGAGGTTGACCGCGCGAACAAGCTCGTCCCGCACCGATGTCAATATCTCCTCAGGGATATCGGCTCCGGGATCCATGGAGTGATCGAACCGATCCGGACTGCTCGGGACGGCATCAGCGAATCGCACAAGCCCGCTCTCCGGACTCCAGTAATGGCCCGGTGGGAAGAATTCGACGTCAGGTCGCCACGCCTCGTCAAAGGCGGCGAGCTCGGAGGCAAACAGGACCTGGCCATCACGCCTCGCCCAGTACAGCGGCTTGATGCCGACTGGATCCCGAGCGGCCACGAATCGCCCTTCGTTCCCGGCAATGATGATGGCGAACATCCCGTTGAGCTCCGCAAGCGCCCGCGGCCCTCTTTCATCAATGAGCCGAAGCACCATCTGGATGGTCGTGCCCTCGCCGGCGTTGCCATCGTTCAGCGATGTATCCAACTCTTCATGGTTGTAGATCGCCGCATCCGCCACCATGAACACGTCCCCAGCCTCGTTGACGATCGGCTGTTCGCCTGCTTGCGCGTCAGCGATGGCGCACCGGCGGTTCCCAATCCAGTTACTTGCGACCCGGGTGTCACCTTCGCCGACCGGCCCCCGGTGGGAAAGTCGCTCCAGCATGTTCTGGGCGGCTTCGCCTTCGATCTCACCATAGCTAGCGGCAATTCCACACATATGTCTTGCGTTCCTCCCGGTCTTCGGGGCAAGCGGCCCCTCCCTGCAAACCTGAGCGATCTCCATTTACCCAGCGTGCGCAAATTGTGAGCCACGTCAAAAGGCGGCGGCTGTCCTCGTCCCGAATGCAGGTCCAATCAACAGCACATATTGGTGCGATTTCGCTGATAGCCATCCCCAGGGATAGCACGCTACGAGACACGAAAGTACGTCGTGAGGTAACGGCCCAACGCTACTACTGCCTTGTCACCGATGACTTTCACGCTTCCCTAACGTGTACTCCGCGGGGAAGGATGTGATCCCGGCTTCGTCCTGAACCAGGACACCGACGACTGTGAGCTCATTGCTATTACGGTTCTGGTTCAGACCCTTCCGAGAGCCTGGCCTGCATACCGCCCAGCAACGGTTCAACTGGCCCGATCAGGAGCACGCTTACGACCAAAGTCGTAGACGCTATTTTGCGTGCCCATCGAATACGACCTTTTGCGGATGCCCGACAACGATCTCAGGGTTCAAAATGAAATACGACCTTGGTACGATGCGCGGCTCTCCCGCGTCGACCAAGATGGGACTGTACCCGGAAACGGGTCAGCAACAGGAAAACCTTCGCCACAAGCCGCGACAATCGCCAATGGGGAAGAAAACGTTGGTCACCAGCAACACGCAACGTCACCGATCTCAAGCCGCTCCGCGCCGATCCCTGCTGTGGATCGGCTTATGGGCATTACTGCTCTCACTTCTCGTACCCATCGCGTCGCTCCAGGCGACTGATGCCTCACAGACGCGAACCTCGCAGGGGGAAGAATGCGATCCCGGCTTCGTCCTTGACGAGCGGTCGGGCGACTGCGAGCCCATCGCCATCCCGGCGCAAATTCAGGCACCGCCCGGCTGCGAGGAGGGAACCGTCCTGAACGAGCGAACTGGCGAGTGCGAGCCGGAGACCCCTGACGACGTTCAGCGGGTTCCCGACCCATGTCCGGAGGGGATGGGTCGGCATGAGGTGACCGGCGAGTGCATCCCGGTCGAAACCGAAGAGCCTCCGCTGGTGCAGGAATGCCCCGAGGGCACGACCCTCAACCAGCAAACGGGCCAGTGCGAGCAGCAGTCTCCCGCGGAAGCGGAGGACGAACCGACCGAGACGCCTATGCTCGGCGAGCCGCCACAGGATCCGCCCGACCCGGAACACACACTCACCATCGCCAAACGAATCTGTCCCGCGGATGTCAATCCCGGACTCTCTCCTGCCATTCTCGCCAATCTGTGCCCTGTGGCACCGGATATTGAGTTCACCTTGACGTTTGGAGCGGGCGCAACATCCACGAGCACCACCGATGTGAACGGTGTCGTTTCCTGGAATGGCATCCCGGCTGGCAACTTTGACGTGCAGGAAACGGATTACGATCTCTATGGCCAGCCGAATATCCTGTGCTGGTACCAGGGAGTGGGGCTTCCTTTCGTCGTTCACGCGCTGGACGGTCGCATCGAAGGAGATATGGAAGACGGCGTCGAATTCGTGTGCAGCTGGATCAACTTCGAGGACGATGGCCTCAATTCCGTCACGGTGAGGAAGTCCAATTGCCCGCTCGGCGCGCCCTACGAAGAGCTGGGCGTGGACCTGATCGAGGTCTGCACAGATTTCCAGCAGGATGTTGAGTTTACGATTTCCTGGGACGGCTTCACGGACACGCAGCCGACAGCGGCCAACGGCGAGGCGTTCTGGGCCGGCGTGCCTCAGGGAACAATCTCCATCCAGGAAACGATTCCCGATGGATTTCTCGATCCATATGTCTTCTGTCGCTTCGTCCCCGCGGGCCCTGCCCTGCCCCTCGCGTGGATAAGCTTCGGCCAGGTTGAGGACGGATTGTTCGAGTGGCTATTTGTCGAGCCGCCGGCCGACCTCGAATGCGAGGTGCTCAACATCCCGGATGATCAACACGAGTCCCGCATCGTCGTCGTTAAGCTCAACTGCCCGGCAGGCGCTGTCTTCGAGCCGGAGATGGAAGGCGGCGAAGTACCACTCGCCGCCTATCAGGACGCATGCACGGAGGTAGGGTCGGACATCGAGTTCACGCTCGACAATGCCGATGGAAGTGCAACCAAATCGACCAATGAGGGCGGAATCGTCGTCTGGCATGACGTTCCATACGGTCCATTCACGATTACGGAGACGATGCCGCCAGGGTATGACGAAGCCGTCTGGTACTGTGCGCACAACGTCTGGGAAGGCAACTCCGTCACGCCTGGAGTGTTCGAATGGGTTAACGCCTCCAACGGCGTACATGCCGCGTCGATCGAACCGGGCATTATCTACAACTGCCAGGTGTTCAACATTTCAGGTGACGGCGACAACACCCTCAGGGCCAGGAAGTACATCTGCCCAGCGGGGACGGATCAGTCACTTCCTTTGAACGAGCTGCAGGATGCCTGTTCGATTGCAACCAACGCACCTTTGACGTTCACCCTGAGCTACGGCGGCATGTCCTTCGACCAGAACCCCAATGCGCATGGAACGGTGCAATGGAACGATGTACCGTCAACCGAATGGTCGATTCAGGAAGACGTCGCGCCTGGCTTTGGCGAGCCAAAGGTGTTCTGCGCCTTCGAGGGCGAGGGGGCGGCTCAGGAGGTCGCTGCCATCGGCGGCCTGATTCAGGGCAGCTTCGAAAACGCCATCCCCGAGTACAACTGCTCGTGGTTCAACTTCCCGGACGACGATTCCTCGGTCACCGTGAGCAAGTACATCTGCCCGGATGGCGTCTTCGGGGAAAGCCTTGCGGCCCACATCGCCGCATGCGCCGAGAATGGCGACGCCGTCGAGTTCACGCTCGACAACAGCGACGGCTCGTCGACCAAGGCTATCGCCGGTGGCGTGGCCACCTGGAACGTCGTGCCCCAGGGGCCGTTCACCCTCACCGAAACGATTCCCCCAGGCTGGAGCGAACCGAACTGGTTCTGTGGGCAGAACTACTTCAATGAAGAAACCGGGGTCTACGTCTTTGGCCTGATTGGTCCGGTCGACGCCCCAAATGGCGTCTATGCTGACTCGATTGACCATGCCAACACGGACTATTTCTGCAAGGTCTACAACTTCCCGGACCGCGACCGCATAGTCAACGTCTTCAAGTGGCACTGCAACCCGGACGTATTGACCGAATCCGAAGCCTTCGAGGATTTCGGTGATTGGCAGGATACCTGCACCAACCCGATCGGGGGTGTCGACTTCACGTTCACCGACGGCAATGGCGACATCACCAAGTCAACCGCGGGCGGCGGATGGGCGACGTGGTATGGCACCACCCAGGGCGACGTGTCCCTGACGGAGCACACCCCGCCGGGTTACCTCGATCCGATTGTGTTCTGCTCCCTTGAGGCGCTGTTCGACGACGGTGCCGCCTATGCCGAAGGACCCACTCAGTACGACGTCAGCGGCAGCAGCGTATCCAAACTGCTCGACTACGCCGAGTACGCGTGGGTCTGCCATTTCTTCAACATCGAAAAGGGTCCCGGCGAGATCACGATCCACAAGTGGACCTGCCCGCCTGGCTACGACGTCAACGCCGGAGACGCCGACCCGACGGTTGACTGCACCGAGGTGACCGACGGCATCGAATTCGCCTTTGGCGAGCCAGCCGGCCCACCATCATCACGCACCACAGGCGATGTGAATCCGGGCGAAGTCTATTTCGGCCAGCTTGATCCTGGAACCTACGTTGTCACCGAGGTGGTCCCCGACGGGATCGGCTACGTCTTCACCTGGGATTGCGTCGGCACCGACATCGCCGCCGTGCATCCGACGCCGCTCAGTGTTGGCAACGTCCTCAACATCGACGTGGCCGCTGGCGACGCGATCGTCTGCGACTGGTACAACGTGCCCGATCCCGAGCTTGGCTCGGTGACGCTCCACAAGTACGTGTGCTCGACGGAAACGTTCATCAACTCGGTGGACTGCGAGATTTACGAGTTCGGCGCGACGTTCGAGCTCTTCCAGGTCGACGGCAACGTCAGCCAGGGCGAAGGCACGACGAACGCTGGTGGCGCCTTTTTCTGGAACGACCTCAACGAAGGCGCGTTCAGCCTGACCGAGATCAGCCACATTCCGTGCAAGATCACCTCGACGAAGGTCGACGGCGAAGGCAACGCCTGGGTCGATGCCGGTGAAGAAACGGTGATCAGGGTCTACAACTGCACGCCGGACATGCCTGGCGGCAAGATTCCGGGCAAGTATCCGGATACTGGCGCCGGTCCATCCGGCGACGTTGATGCGCCACGGCTGGTGAAGCAACCTGACGGAGCGGCAACGCCATTGGCCGGCATCACCTCCGAGGAGTTCTACGAGGTCAGCTGCCTCAATGATGACGGGAGCGCTGGCGACGGCACCCCGAATCCTCCGACCGCTACCGCCGAAGCGACTGCTCCGCCGATCGAGCTGGAGTCCACGGCACCGCCGATTCCGACCACCGGAACGCCGGTTCCGGACGAGCCAGTTGACTGCGAACGCGGATCCATTCCCACACATCTGCTGATCAACGACGCCAGTATCGACACCGAGATCGAGGTCGTCGAGATCATCGATGGCGTCATGCAGCCGCCGTCCGGGCCGAATGTCGCCGCCTGGTACAAGGAAACAGCGCGGCTTGGCGAAGCCAACAACCTGATCGTTGCCGGGCATCTCAACTGGGTCAACGTCCCGAAAGGCGTCTTCTTCTCTCTCGGGGAGCTTGAGGAAGGGGACCGCATCGAGATCACCGGCGAGGACGGCGCGACCTACGTTTACAAGGTCCAGTGGGCGCGGCAGGAAAGCAATAGCGATCCACCCGCGCTGGATGTCGTCGGCCCAACCGATGAGCCATCGCTCACCCTGATCACCTGTGGCGGGAACTGGGATGCCTCGATCGCCGAGTATGACGAGCGCACGGTCGTCCGGGCGGTGCAGGTCGACGTCATTGACGACGAGGAGGAAACCGACGACACCGCGATATCCCTGGCCGCCTGACTCTCGTGGGCGGGAGGGTCGTCATGCCCTCCCGCCTCGCTCATCGAAATGGCGCTGTCGACTCTTCGCGCATCGCGTTTCCGCTGAACCCGCGACCTGCCATTCGCAAAACCTGACACCTCTCCCAGGGAGACTTCTCATGAATATCCAGAAACAGCGCACTAACCGCCAGCGATCGATCTTCCGGCAGCCCGCATTGCTCCTGATTGGGTTGGCGATCCTGCTGACGATCACTACCCTTGGCGCAATCGCCCAGGGCACCCAAATCCAGGCTAACCCGACCGAGGAGCCACAACGGGTCCCTGATAACCTTCAGGCCAACCCCACGCCGAGTCCGACACCACGATCGCCCGCCATCCCCGCCAACCTGCAGCCCAATCCCACCGAGGCGCCGCAGCGGGTACCTGACGGACTCCAGGCCAATCCCACTCGCACCCCGACCCCACAGCTGCCGGAGAGTATCCCGACTGACCCGACCGAAGAGCCTCAGCGTGTCCCTGATAGCCTTCAGGCGAATCCCACTCGTACCCCGACGCCGCAGCTGCCTGAAAGCATTCCTCCCGACCCGACAGGGTCAAGCACCCTGACGGTTCACAAATGGATTTGCCCGCCGCTCTACGACCCCGTGGCGGGGTCTCCGAAGGACGACTGCGCCGAGCCCCACAATGGTGTCACCTTCGACCTCAACCACGCTGTCCCGGGCGAGCCCGGTCATCAGGCGGTAAGTGGCGAGACGATCGATGGCGCGGCGGTGTTCGAGGTCGAGGCCGGCACCTACGTCATCACCGAGCAGATACCCGACGGCTACGGCACGCCCTTTAGCCTGGGGTGTGCGGAAGTCCCTGATGCGATCGACAGTGTCGCGGCCGCCGATGTTGAGCCACAGGTATGGCTGGGCAACTTCTACAGGCTCGCGATCGATGCCAACACGGACTACGAATGCCACTGGATGAATGTCCCGGTCGACACCGGCATCGAAGGTCCGGGCAGTGTCGCCAACCCCGGCGGCGACGGCCTCGCCGACCTGCGGGTCACCAAGCGCACCTGCCCGAACGACATCCCGCCCGGTCAAGGTCCGGCCTACTACATCGAGCGCTGCACCGAGATCGTCGACGGCATCGACTTCACCGTCAACCATGGCAACGGCAACTCGACCAAGCCGATCGCGTCCGGCGAGGCAACCTGGACCGGCCTGCCGCTCGGCCCGTTCACCATCCAGGAAGAGATTCCCGTTCAGTACGGCGAGCCGATCGTGTTCTGCGGTTGGACCGCCATCCATGAAGGGGTGGTGTACGACGCCTTCTCACAGATCCTTCCCTCGGAAGGTGGCCTGGTCGAAGGCGAAACTGTGATCCCCAACACCTTCTATTTCTGCTACTGGTTCAATGTGGAGGGCGGTCCCGGCAGCTTCTCCGACCCCGGCGCGTCGTTGAGCACATTGCTGGTCCGGAAGTGGGCCTGCCCGGAAGGAACCCTCTCGGGTCAGGATCAGGACTATTACACCCGAGAGTGCGACCTCCTGCTGGAACCCGTTGAGTTCACCCTGGACAACGCCGACGGCAGCTCGACCGAATCAACCAGCTCCGGGTTCGCGGAATGGACCGGACTGCCGCTGGGCGAATTCACCCTCGAGGAAGAGATTCCCGACGGATACGGCCCGCCAGTAGTCTTCTGCGGCTGGTACGCCTACTACGGTGGCTTCGTCTACGACGCCTTCCCGCAACTGGTGGTCCTGGGCGCCAACTTCGTGATCGAAGGCGAGATCACCATCCCCAACACCGACTATTTCTGCGACGTGTTCAACATCAAGGGTGGAATTGACGACATCCACGCGAATCCGACCGCGCCACCGGCCATCGATGATGTCGAGGCCAACCCGGTCGCCAGTACCGTGCGGGTGGTAAAGCGTGACTGCCCACCCGGCGTCGCCCAGGATGCCTCCCTTTCCGAATACCTGACACTCTGCGCCCAACCGCACGATGGCGTCGAGTTCACCCTTGAGACGTCCGCCGGTATCCGGCCGGGCACAACCGCTGGCGGCGGGGTGGAGTGGACCGGCGTACCGTCCGGGGCGTTCAAAATCCAGGACACCATCCCGGTTGGCTACGGCGATCCGATCGTTTTCTGCGGCTACACCGAATCTCCGGGCGGCGGCGTGCAGCATCCCGCGATCCAAACCGCGGCTGGCGGGCTGGTAACGGGCGAGTTCCCGGACACGACGTTCGAATTTGTCTGCTACTGGATGAACATCAAAAGCACGGGCCAGGTCGGCACCGGCCCGGGCAGCGTCGCCAACCCCTCCGGGTCCGGTGAAAGTGGGCTGGTGGTTTCCAAGCGGGTCTGCCCGGACATCCCACTCGACCAGGAGCTCACCTACTACCTCGACCACTGCACCGAATTCGCCAATGGCATCCAGTTCACGCTGACCAACGACGAGGGAAGCTCGACGAAGCCGGTGAGCGGCGGCACGGCGGAGTGGACAGGCCTGCCTCTTGGACCGTGGACCCTGGAGGAGTCCATTCCGGTGCAATACGGAGCGCCAATCGTCTTCTGTGGATGGACAGCCTTCCACGACGGCATCATCTACGATGCATTCGCGCAGTTGGCGCCATCACCGGGTGGCGTGGTCGAGGGAGAGATCACGATTCCCAATACCTCCGCCTTCTGCTTCTGGATCAACGTTCAGGCCGGTCCCGGCAGCGTTGTCGCCCCGCAAGACACGACCAACACGATCGTCGCGCGAAAGTGGAACTGCCCGGGCGACATCAAACGCGATCAGGTCATGGGTTACTACTTCAGGCTATGCGAGCAGGCTTCGTCGCCGGTCGAGCTCACCCTGACCAATGACGACGGTGTGTCGGCCAAGGACACCTCAGGCGGGTATGCGGAGTGGAATGGTGTCCCGCTCGGCCCGTTCACCCTGCAGGAAACGATTCCGGCCGGATACGGAGAGCCGATCGTGTTCTGCGGCGGGACCGCCTTCTACATGGGTGCGGTGTACGACGACTTCCACAAGATCGTGCCATCGACTGACGGGCTGGTGGAAGGGCAGCTCACGATCCCCAACACCCACCACCTGTGCCACTTCATGAACATCCCGGTGGAGATCGACGACCTCAAGCCCAACCCCACCGAGGGGGCGATCGATGATGTCCAGGCGAATCCCACGGAGGCGCCCGACGAGGAGATCGATGACATCAAGCCCAATCCCGTTGGCAACACGGTCACCGTTATCAAAAAACGCTGCCCATTAGGTGTGGTAAATAGCTCCATCCATGCGGACTACGTCGCGGCCTGCGCCGGCGATCACGATGATGTCGAGTTCCAGCTGACCAGCGCCGTTGGCGGTGGCACGCAATCCACGGTGAATGGCCAGGCAACCTGGGACAATCTCCCGTTGGGCGACTTCGAAATTCAGGAAGTGATTCCTCCCGGATTCCAGAATCCCAAGGTGTTCTGCGGCTTCTCGGTGTCTGGTAGCGTCGTCCAGACTCCCACCCTCATGAACTCCGTCGGCGGTTTGCTGGAGAGCGCGATTCAGCTCGAAGGCTCCCAATTCGTATGCCATTGGCTGAACATCCCGAGCGAGCCGGTGGCGAACCTGGGGATCGAGAAGAGCTGCCCGACGATTCCTCCCGGCGCCGGGATTGGTGACGAGATCACCTACGAGGTAGCGATCACCAACACCGGCGACGTCACGCTATACGACATCGACGTGATCGAGACGCGCGAAGGGACGTTCGACGCGCCGTTCCCGACCGAGCTCGCTCCAGGCGAGTCGGCAACACGGACGTTCACCAGCGAGATCACGGCGGAGGACGTGGCGCATGGCAATGTGGACAACGGCGTGGCGGTGACGGCGAGTGGGGACGTCGGCGGATCGACCACCGACCTGGTGGTCGAGCGCAATGTTGCCTGCCGCCTCCAGGCGGGAGGGGGTGGCCCTGGCGACCTTCAGGCCAATCCCACCAGCGTGCCGACCGAAGAGATCGACGACCTTTAGGCCAACCGCAAGGTCGTCGCGCACGAGCAGAACTGTCCGCACCGCTAGATTTCGATCAGGACGCCGAACGGCGTCCTGATCGCCATGACTGGTTGGCACGGCAAAAGCCCGGAAGATCGGCTCAAGCGCGTACCCGCGAAATTCATCCCGGTAAGCGCTTGTTCACCCGACGAATACACAGGCACGCTCTCTCTCGGGCGCCCTTTTCATCCGGCACCAACTGTCTGCCGAATTATTTAGTACGTACAGGCGCTTTGGTGCTACTTGTCCGATTAATTACGTAGGGATTGCGGATGACATCCATACACGTGAACCTCACAATGAACAGGTCACAGTGATTCCCTGACAGTTCGACATTCTGGCCATGGCGGCATGGCGTTGCCGGAACCAATAGTGGAATCCCGGCAGTCGCCGCAGAGGAGGATCCGGCGCCTCACTCGTCATTTCTTCGTTGGTTCGCAGTCAACGCGGTATGCCGTGTTGCGCCCAGGTTATTTGGATAAGGTGGCGGACGTTAATGATGCCGCTTCCGTGGAGCCCGGCATCCCCCGCCGGACCGGAACGGCGTCTCGTATTGCTCGGGAGGTCAACCGATGATCCCTTCACCTGCAGGAGCCCGGTATCGCCACTTGCTTCGCATGGCACGCCATGTCCTCGTTCTGGTCGCGTGCGCGATGGTTTTCCTGTCATCGATGGTGGCCGCGGCCTACGCCGCCGGCCCGCTCGACGAGCGGCGAGACCTAATGGCGCAAGCCACCGACGTCCCCGCCGGGATACCTGAAGACCCAGTCGTTGAGGAGCCAGTGGTTGAGCCAACCGAAGCGGAACCACTTCCCACGGAGACACCCGCCGACCTCCTTCAAGATGACTCCCAACCCCCTGACGCCACGAGCGACGCGCCCCTGACGACACAAGAGGCTACCGCTGACGAATCGCAACACCTCACCATCAACGTGTACCGCTGCGATCACCCCACATTCGATCCGTCCTTTTCGAGCAATTTTCAACTGGTCATCAACGAGTGCGTCGGTCCCGGCTCTGGAACATTCTCTATCGACAGTTCGATTCCGGTCGCGCCGCAAACCGGGAGCGTTCTGGAGTTCCAGATCGGTGAGTTCCTCTACATCCGGGGTCAGGTGCAACCCGGCTATGATGATCCGATCGTCAATTGTTTCGTGCTCGACCCCAATGACAACGCCCTCGACCAGATCGGTCCCGCCGAAGCGAGTGGAGGCGATTGGAAGGTCCCGAACGACGACAACGACGTTCATTGTGACTGGTATCAGGTCGACCGGGGGCTCGGTGTGGTGTATATCGTCAACATGGCCTGCCCTGGCCCACCAGGGTTCCCAACGCCAACGCTGGACCAGTTGATTGCGACCTGCAAAGAGCCGGCTGGACCAATCCAGTTCGGTGTCCAGCATGGACAAATCTACAGCGAGACGGTGACGAGCAGCGGAGAGTTCAATGATGCGTTCTTCGATGAGCTAAGCACTGGGCCGATCGCGATCTGGGCGGAGCCACCACAGCAAGTTGAGTCGGCGCGGATGTTCTGCCAGGTCAACACCATCGAAGGTGTCGAGATTTCACCCTTCGCGGAGGTGCCGGTCGCGGACTTTCGGGCGACCAGCCTCACGCTCGCCCACGATCAGCGGCTGCATTGCTCCTGGTTCAACATTCCCAAGGGACCCGGCGTCTTCGACCCCGGGCCACCCCCAACACCGACGCCATTACCTGGCGTTGCGGATATCCCCGAGGATGGTGGCGTCCTCGACCCCGGAGCTGACCCAACACCAACGCCATTACCCGGCGTTGCGGATATTCCCGAGGGTGGTGGCGTCCTCGACCCCGGTACGGTCCCAACACCGACGGCAACGCCTCCCGGCGGTGCGTCCGAGTTTCGAGTCAGGCTCCACACCTGCCCCGTCGGATACGATCCGTTGGCGGTTGGCGTGGATCCGAACATTGACTGCTCGCCAGGTCCGAATGGTGTGACCTTCACCCTCGCGGATCAGGACCCGGACACGCCTGACCTGCAATCGATGACCGGCGATTCGATCGACAACACGGTGACATTTGGCGGCTTGACAACCGACAGCTATACGGTAACGGAGACCGTGCCAGACGGAATCGGCTCGATGTTCGTGCTGGGCTGCGGTGGCGGTGGCGGCATCGATCCGATCCCGGTCGTCGTCAACGGGCCACTTCAGGTCAGTGTTCCGGCCGGTGTGATCCAGACATGCCGCTGGTTCAACGTGCCGGGCCTGAATGCCATCCAAAAGGTTGCCAGCGCGGGCACACCGGGAGTCGCGGCGGCAATCACCGGCACCGGCAGCCTCACCATGTACAAGTACAACTGCCCTGCGGGCTTCGACGTCTCTGCCGTCGACACCAATCCCCAGGCATTCTGCACGCTGGCAAAAGGCGTCCTGTTCGACATGGACAATTCGATTGATGACAACGCCGGCTGGATGTTCGAAACCGGAAATACCGGCACCGGCTACAACACCGTCGACGGGCTGGCCGCCGATACCTACACCATCGATGAATACGTCAGGAACGGCACCACCGCGACCTTCGTCTGGGACTGCTACGATCTCGCCGGCTCGTCATCGCGAACTGATCCACTGGTGTTGGGCAGCAAGCTGATCTACAAGCTCGCCGAGGGCGCGCAGGTACGATGCGACTGGTTCAATGTGACGGGCGCAACCGGGCGGGTGATCGTCAACAAGCATGCATGCGGGATCCTCGTTCCCGCCTACACACTCAGCCTGGAGCAGCTGGACGCGCAATGCGGTGACGATCCGGGGACGATCGACTTCACCGTGGTTTCGGACACGCACCAGGAAACCCAACCGGCGTCCAAAACACCACTTGTGCTGGCATCGTTCGCAAATGTGCCATCCGGTTATGTGTCCGTGGTCGAGGATCTGCCCGATGGCTGGGGCACGCCCATCGTGTACTGCCAGGTCAACCTCGAAGACGCCACCAATGTGTCGCCCCCGACGCTTGCGGACGTCATCCAGGGCAGGCAGATCTCATTCCCGCTGGAACCGGGGCAGGTGGTGTACTGCGACTGGTTCAACGTAACCGGGGGGTTTGTCGACGTTCATGTCACCAAGCGCGCCTGCCCACAGGGATTCGACGCCTACGGCGCTGACCAGGCGGCGTTCGCATCCAGCTGCCTGAATGATCCGGGAATGGTCGATTTCACCGTCGAGGATGGCGGGTTGTACCTGCAAACCAAACCCGCCAACGGTGCCGCCTCCGCCGTGTTCGAGGATGTGCCTTCGGGGTCGCTGCGCGTGACCGAGACACTCCCGGCAACCCAAGGACTGCCCGTGGTGTACTGCAGTGTCGACTTCGAGGATGGGTCGAATGTGCTGCCGGCGGAGAAGGCGCCGGTGGTCGGCGGCGAGGGACCATCGATCGTGCGCGAGCTGTCCGCCGGTCAGGTGCTGCGCTGTGACTGGTACAACGTCCCGGGAGGTCTTGGCAAGGTCTCCATGTGGAAGCAGGCTTGCCCCGCCGGGTTCGATGCCTACAGCGCGACTCGCCATGAGCTGGAGCTCAGTTGTGACGAAGATTTCGAATCCATTGACTTCAGCCTCACAAGCGGAAGCTTCAGCGACACCGCGTCCAGCACCAACCAGTTTCCGTATGCGGACTTCGCGGCCGTGCCAACCGGCGAGGTGACCGTGACGGAAACACTCCCACGTGGATTCGGACAGCCAGTGGTGTACTGCACCGTCCAGGAAAAAGGCAAGCCGCCAATCCCCAGGGAAAAGGTGGATGTCGCCATCGACACATCCATCACCTGGCGGCTTGAACCAAATCAATGGCTGATCTGCCAGTGGTACAACGTGCCCGAAACCGACAGCACGGTCACGGTGGTGAAGTGGGTCTGCCCAGAGGGCACAACATACGACAAGGGCTACGACTTCTATTCGGCCAATTGCACACAAGCGCATGAAGGTGTCGACTTCAAGCTGACGCACGGCGATGGATCGGCGCCCGGAACCACCGGCGTCAACGGTCAAATCCAGTGGGCCGATGTCCCTCTCGGCCCGTTCAGCATCCAGGAATACATCCCAAAGGACTATGGCGAACCGATTGTCTTCTGTTCCGCCGGGTCGGATGTTGCGTTTGCCCAGCTCGTTCGCATGGACACTCCTGGTGGGTACCTCGAATCCGAATTGACGATGGAAAGGACCATTTACACCTGTCACTGGTTCAACATTTACGGTGGACCGGGTGAAATCACGGTCCACAAGCACACCTGCCCGTCGGGCTACGATCTCCATGCCGCTGGCGCAAATCCCATGGTGGACTGCGCAACGAAGACCAACGGCGTCCCCTTCACCCTGAAAGACTCCGATCCGGCAACCGAAGATTTGGCGCAGTTGACCGGCGCGTCGGTTGATGGCGCGGTCTCCTATGGCGATCTCACGCCGGGTGCGTACACCGTGACCGAAACCGTCCCGCCGGAGACGCGCTTCGTCTTCGTGTTGGACTGCTCCGGAGGGAAAATGGGCGCAGTCCGCTCCTACCCACTGTCGACGGGTGAGGTCTTCACCGTCGAGGTCGGCGCGGGTGAATCGATCGTGTGCCACTGGTACAACGTTCCAGAGTACGAACAGGGACGGCTCACCGTGGTCAAGTACCAATGCTCGACCATGACCTGGGTGTCGGACGTGGACTGCCAGATTTACGAAGATGGCCAAACCTTCGATCTGGTGTTCTGGAACGGTGAGTCATGGGAGCATCACTCCACCCAGTCGACGGACGGTGAGGGACAGACAACCTTCGTCGATCTCACGCCAGGTGAGTACTGGCTCGACGAGCAGGATCGCGACTGGTGTCGCCTGACATCCGAGCAGATTTCCGACAACGGCAACTGGCTCAACGTCGAGGGCGGTCAGGAGACCGTCGTCCTGGTCTCCAACTGCGGGAGCGACCCGGCATCCGAGGGCAAAGTCGGTGACATTCCGGCCAAATACCCGAACACCGGTGTTGGGCCGGACGACGTCAGTCCCATCTCTCCCCTGGGATTTCCAGTCTTCGCCGCCATTGCCGGATTGACGTTCCGTCGCAAATCAGCGGCGAGCGCCCTCGAGGCACGGGCACGACCGGGCGAGGAGCCCGTGGACGGCCCAATACACCGAACCTGCACGCGCCGGCAGCTCGCCACCGGCTTGGGATTGCCGCTGGCCGGATCGCTTGTTGTCGGTCATGCGGCGCTCGGGCAGGGCACCCAGAAGACCGAATCGAGCGAGGACTCGCCCGCCAGCCTTTGCCTGCCCTCGACCCCAACGGCGGGCGGAGAGGACCAGTGCCTTCGAGGGCCAGTCCCATTCACGCTCCGGATCGATGCGATCGGGGTGGATGCCCCGGTCGAGATTCTCGAAACCGTTGGTGGGGTCATGCAACAACCGTCCGATGAGGTTCACGTCGCCTGGTACAAGGAATCAGCCAGGCTCGGAGAGATCGGCAATATCTTCATCGCCGGTCATCTGAACTGGTGGGGTGTGCCTGAAGCCGTCTTCTTCAATCTCGCGACCCTCCAGGAGGGTGACAAGATGATGCTGATCGATGAGGAAGGACATCCATTCGACTACGAGGTCGAATGGGTCCGGCAAGAAAGCAACCTGGAGCCGCCATCCGTCGAGGTGTTGGGCATGACCGATCAGGAGGCGGTGACCCTGATCACGTGCGGCGGCGAATGGGATACCACGATCAGCGAATACGACGCGCGTACTGTCGTCCGGGCTGTCCGGGTGGTGGCTGCCGGCGGGAATCTTCCGGCCACGCCCCCCGAAGCCTGACCGGATTCATCGCACGGTGTAGCCACACTTCTCGCTTTCAACTCGTTGAATCCCAGCGCCGGCGCCTCGATCGAGGCGCCGGTGCGCGGGCGCCCGCCCGATGTTGATGTCCAGGATGCCAGCGTGAATGACGGAAACCTCAGACTGCGCCGTTTGGCGTGCATAGTAATTGACAATGTGCCGGTGGGTACGCCATGGTAGAGGTTGATTCTTGGTTTCTCCACCCTGGCGGCGAAAGCTATGGTCATATCGTTGCCCATCAGGCAAATTCAACGCATCCCCGCGCCTCGCACGCCACTGATCGGTCGCGAGCCGGATGTCGCTGAGGTGATTGCGCTGCTTGAACGCCCGGACACACCGTTGCTGACGCTCACTGGTCCTGGAGGGGTAGGCAAGACCCGGTTAGCGCTGCAAGTCGCAATTGATGCCCGCGATCACTTCAGGGATGGCGCTGTTTACGTGCCGCTTGCCCCTGTCCGTCACGCCGATGGCGTGCTCATGGCGATTGGTCACAGGCTCGGCGTGCGCGCGCCAGGTGATGAGTCCCCGCGGGATCAGGTCACGGACGCGCTGGCCGATCTTCAGACGCTGCTGGTTCTTGACAACTTCGAGCACCTGATGGCGAGCGCTCCCCTGCTTTCGGAACTCCTTGTTGATTTGCCATTCCTGACCATCCTGGTGACAAGCCGAACCCGGTTGCATATTTCCGCGGAGCGAATCTTTCCCGTATCACCGTTGTCGGTGCCGGCCACGGACGAGGAGACACGGCCTGACCAACTTTCGACCTTCGCGGCGATCCGCCTCTTTGTCGCCCGCGCCCAGGCTGTGCGACCCGACTTTGTCCTCACCGACGATTACGCTGGCGCGGTCGCCGATATCTGCCGGCAACTGGACGGTCTTCCACTTGCGATCGAGCTGGCGGCCGCGCGCAGCAATGCGTTGTCTCCCCTGGCGTTGCGTGATCGAATGAAGAGCAGCTTCCTGCCGATCCTTTCGAGCGGCAGCCTGGATCGCCCGGAGCGTCAGCAAACGATGACTGCGACGATCGCGTGGAGCTACGAGCTCCTGACGTCCGACGAGCAGCAGTTCCTGCAAGGCATCTCCGTTTTTGCCGGTGGCTTCACGCTCAAGGCGGCGGAGGCTGTGTGGAGCTCACTGGATACCTCTTCACTGGATGCCCTTGCCGGGACGACATCGCTCGTCGACAAGAGTTTGATCAGGCCACAGGAGGATATCAGCGGAGAACAACGCTACGTCGTGCTGGAGACAATCCGGGAGTTCGCGCGCGAACGGCTTGATCAATCCGGCAACAGCGATGCCATGTGCCGCCGCCACGCGGAGTGGTGCGTGACCCTGGCCGAAGTGGCCGAAGCACAGCTCCGGAGACAGGAGCAGGCCGTCTGGTTAACGCGACTCAACGCGGAGATCGACAACATTCGCGCGGCGCTCGCCTGGGCGATCAATCATGACGTGGAGATTGGAGCGCGCATGGCGAATGCGCTCTGGCTTTTTTGGTATATCCAGGGACACATTGCGGAGGGGCAACGCTGGCTGGAGCGGGCGCTGGCCTCGGGAACGGGTGTTGCGCCCGGCATCCACGCCAGCGCGTTGAACAACCTCGGCAATCTTGTGTACGAGTTGGGCAACCTGACCCGAGCGCGGGAGTTGTACGAGCGAAGCCTCACCCTTCGCCGCCAGATCGACGATCAGCCGGGAGTGGCTATCTGCCTAAATAACCTCGGGATGCTCGCAACCGCCAACGGTGAGTATGCGCGAGCGCGAGAACTCCTGGAAGCTAGCCTCGCGCTCCATCGAGAGCTCGGCGAAGTGGATGTCCTGGCGCCCACGATGAACAACCTGGGGGACGTGGCGATCGCGGAAGGTAACGCCCACGATGCCCAGTACTGGAACGAACAAGCCCTATCCTTGAGCCGAGAGCGGGGAAACACCCGTCGGGTGGCCCATTCGCTCCACAATCTCGGTCTCGCGCGGCGATGCCAGGGTGATGACGTGGCGGCGAAGGGATTGTTCCTCAGCAGCCTGCGGATCTTTCAGGAGATCAACGAGAAGCCCGGCGTCGCGATGGTCCAGCATAGCCTTGGGCGAGTGGCGGCGCGGCAGTCGAACCCTGAACGGGCGATGACGCACTATGCGAAGGCGTTGGCGCTACACCGGCATGTTTTGGACCGGCGCGGCCTGGTCGCCTGTTTGGAGGGGAGCGCGCTTGTCGCGGAATCGACCGGCCACCCGGAGATGTGTTTACAGTTGCTGAGCGCCTCGGAGGCGACACGCGGGGAGCTTCATCCATTGCAGCCACCTATGGACCGGGACGACGCGAAAGCCGCTTCGGCGCGAGCACGCACTCGCCTGGGAGATTCCGAAATCGCCACAGCCTGGTTGACCGGCGGCTCGCTCTCCCGAGACCTGGCAATCGACACCGCGATGACCGTCCTCGACACTCCTACTGCCGGGCACTCCGAACTGACCCGGCGGGAGCGTGAAGTGCTGAGCCTGATGGCCCAGGGTCTCTCCAACCAGAAGATCGCGGACACACTGTACATCAGCATTCGCACCGTAAAGGCTCATGTCACCGGCATCTTCACCAAGCTCGATCTCACTTCCCGATCGGCCGCTGTCGCCTACGCGCATCGCAACGAGCTGGTTTAACTTCTGTCCCCCCGCTGCCACCACCATCAATCCCGCTTTGTCCCGCGCCCGTGAATTACGACCTTGGTACGATGCGCGCTTTTGCCGGGAAGCGCATGATGAGCATGCGCGCTGCTTGCTTGACTTCCGGTTCTCGTCTGATTCGGTTGTCGAATTCGAGAACTGGCACAAGAGTGTCAGTACTCGCATTTGCCTGACGAGGGAATCGAAACGACTCCTCAATACGAGTCGTTCCGGCCACAACCACAGGGATCCAGGCAACCCATCGCCAATGTCATCTCGGCGATGATAATCCACCTTTATCAGGCGACGTCCTAGGGGAGGAGATCGCTATGAAACACGCAAATGCCGGATACGTAGCAAGGACGCGACCCAGTTCAGCCTGGCTAACCACAATCCTGGCGGCATTCACAATCGTGTCATCGCTGCTCACGATCGCGGCAAATGACGCCGCCGCCAGCACTGCGCAAGACACCCGGCGATGCCAGCTCGACGAGGTTTGGAGTACATCATGATTTCACATGGCATGTACCGGTTTTCCGCCCATCGCCCGATCTTCGTGATCGGCATCATCACCCTGCTCCTGTCGCTCGTCACGCCGATGCTCTCGCTGCAGGCGACCGCCGCGATCCTGGATGACGCCGATCCCTGTCAGGCCGGGTTCGTCGTCAACGAGGACACCGGTGGCTGCGAACTGGCGCAACCGCCTTCCGATCGCCAACCACTGCTTCAGCCAACACTTCCAGATCGGCTGGTACGCCCCACAGCACCGCCGGAACCCACCGATGTGCCGGCGCGCCCGACGGCGATACCGACCGAGCCTCCGGCGGAGTGCGACGACGGCTTTGTCCTGAATCCGTTCACCGGCGCCTGCGACCCGATTCGCCCCACCGACGTGCCGGTCGAGGCGACCGAGGTGGTGGTCGAGCCAACAGAGGCCAGCGTTGAACCAACGCAGGTGATCGAGCCTACCCGTGAGCCAGAGCAATCCGAGCCAGTCGGCGGATCCCAGGAGCCCGATGAGCCAATCGAGCCCGAAGATGGTGGCGCCACCGCCGAGTTCACCACCTGGATCTGTCCGAAGGAAAGCACGCTCGATCCCACATCAGCATCTCCGGGCGAGCTGGCGAAGCAGTGTGTCGAGTCGCTTCCCGGAGTCGGGCTCGAGTTGCTGTCCAACGGGGAGCCGTTCACCCGCGGCGCAACCAACGATCAGGGGCGGCTTCTGGTTGGGGACATCCCGCCGGGCGAGCTGACCGTGATCCAGCACGCGCCGGAAGGCTACGTGTTCGGCGCCGTGACCACAACGGTCTATCCCGACGGACCGAACGGCGAAGGTTTGCCACCCACCATCGGTATCGATCCCGGCCCGCAGACCACGACGCTTGATCCGGACGTGTGGGTGGACGTCGATATCTTCTATTTCTGGGGCATCAGTATCTCCGTAGAGACGTATTGGTGCCAGCTCCCTCCCTCCAATGGGCAGCATCAATCCGTCGAGACACTTGTTTCCGATTGCTCGTCGACTGGGCTCACAACCAACCTGGACCTCGTTGGGCTGAATCCCGGACAACCCACTGGCTGGGAAACGGAAATCGTGCCAGGGACACCCGGCGCCATCACCACCTGGAACGGGCTTTCGGCGCTTGAGGGACCGTACGAGATCACCGAGGGTAGCCTTGATGGCACCGTGTGGACATCGGAAGTTCGCTGCCGGGAACAAGGCAACCTGACAACGCCCCCGTCGGACAAGTACGTGACGCAGCCGAATGTGGGAACCGCTTCAAGCTTCAAGATTCAGCTCACCACGCACGTTGGCCTGGATTGGGAGTGCAAGTGGTTTCACTTCAGCGACAATTCGATGTGGGTCCACAACTACCAGTGCGCGAATGCCCCGACGAGTACCAGCACGGTCAGCGATGTCAGGGCGAGCTGCAACGCGTCGCCCGGCCTCAACGAAGGGTTCACGCTGACGACCGCTGCAGGGTCGGAATACAAGCTCACCCACGCATCGGCGAAGAGTTATGGCGGTCTTGTAGTCTTCGACGTGCTGCCGGAAGGTGGGGTTGCTCTGACCAAGGATCTCGTTCAAGGCTATGACGAATCGCTCGTGTTTTGTCGCGCCCGCAACTGGACGGGGGCTTCGTTTGTCTACGGCGGCACCTTCCAGATAACACCCGACAACGCTGGCGCGGTCGCGATCGCGATTGATTCGGGTAGCCAGTACGTTCAGACATCCATGGTGTGCTGGTGGTTCAGCGTTCCTGACAGCGCCAGCGTGCCCCAGGCGAACGTCGTCCTATCGGTGCTGGCGTTGGAAGAGGCGATCTTGGTCCCCGGTGCGAGCGGTTAATGAAGAACAATCCGACACGCCTTTCGATTCGACTGGAATTGGAGAACACCATGCATCCAGATGAGCAGTCACCCGGCAACTCGTCGTTTCGTCGACCTGAATTTCCGATCTGGCTCGGTCTTGTTGCGCTGGTCTTCTCGCTGGTGGCGCTGACCATGCTCTCGGCGGCAGCCGGCACGCGACCGGTCACCGCGTTCCAGAGACAGACGCCGACACCCACACCAACCTCCACCCAAATCGTGGCAATCGGGTCCGACCCCGACCTCACGATCGTGCTTCCGGAGGTTCCCAGCCCGACGCCAACGCAGGGTCCCGTGGACGGAGGTTCAGGGGTGTACTCGGCCAATGCCTACACGCCAACCCCTACCCCGCAGCGTTTGCGGCTGGACCCGACGCCGACGAGCAACGTCTCTTTACAGGAGGGAAATCAGGGTCCGCCGGTGCTCTCAACCGCATCCATCCTGGCTCCCGACTCCGGTAGCAAGGATAAGGAATTCGGAACGCTCACCATCACCGCACGTGCCTGCCCGGAGAAGGTGGAACTCGACCCAGGTTCGACATCGCTCGACGAGCTGGCGAGGTTGTGCCGGGAGCCACTGTCCGGAACAGGGATCGAGGTTCTGGCCAGCGGACAGGCGTTTGCCAGGGACGAAACCGACCAAGCAGGTCAGATCCGGTTCGAACGGGTGCCGGTTGGGGACATCGCGATCGTGCAGCACCCACCAGAGGGCTACGGCGAGGGATTGCTCTCCTGCGCCGCCGATGAGGAGTGGCAGATCGGCGAAGAGCGCCCGGATACTCCTCTCCCTCCGATCTCCAACGATCCTGGCTTCGATCCTTCGAAGCAGACCATGTCGCCGGGCCTGCTGGTCTGCTTCGTGTTCATCCCGGAGACCCTGACCGTACCCGCCGGGGCGATCGTGATCGAAAACTACTGGTGCCCCGGTGGCCTCCCGACCGACAATACGTACTTCCCCCTCACCTATGTCTCGCAGGTCTGCGTCGATTCCGGCCCGACAGCCGCCTTCGAACTCAACGGGGTCGGCTCCGGTGGCGCGTTCTGGCCGATCAAGAGCACCAACGGGAGCTCGGGCGGAAGCGTCGGATGGCAGAGCCTCGAACCCGGTGACGGTCCCTACATCATCTCAGGGTACGGGTTCAACCCGTATCGAAGCGCGAAGGTCTACTGTCGTGAGGTCCCGGAGCTGGCGGCGACTACATCGACCGCCGGACACATGAGCATGCTTGTCACCTCGACGAAGACGGAGGACTCGATCCAGGTGTGGGTGCAGAGCGACCACCTGTGGCAATGCAAGTGGTTCAACTTCCCGGCGTCCGGAAACGCACCGCCGGGAGGCAAACCTTGAGTCGACCCGCAATGGCGGTGATTCGCGCTGGTCGGCTCGGCGCTTGAGGAATCCAGGCTCCTCCAGCAACTTGATGAGTACGTACACCCCTTTTCAGGCCAATCGGCGTGTGGATTACGTAGAAATTGCGGATGACATTCGACGCTGGAATCTCCACAATGAATGCATCAGATCTGGGACCCCGAAACGTTCGACCAATCGCCATGGCGGCGTGGCTCATCCAGTTCCATTCGGACCCCCTGGACGTCGCCGCATAGGAGGAAACCGTGGCAAGCGCTTCTTTCTCCGGTGGATCGACCCGTCGTCATGATCGTCGTGTCATTTGGATCGGTGTCTGGACACTCCTGCTTTCCCTCCTGGCGCCTGTTATCTCCCTCCAGGCGGCCGATGCCGCCGCGGCGCAGGTCGATCAACAGGAGTGCGACGAAGGACTTGTCCTGGACGAACAATCTGGCGAGTGTGTCCCAGAGGAGGACGGACAACCAGCCGACCTGCAGCGGCAAGATCAGCAGCAGGAGTGCCAACCGGGACAGACACTCGACTCCGGCACCGGGCAGTGCGTGCCAGCCGGCCCACCGGATTGCCCGGACGGAACGACGCTCAATCCCGTTAGCAACGAATGCCTGCCCAATCAGCCGGAGGAGCAACCCTCCGGCGTGCAAATGGAAAAATTCAACTGCCCACCCGGCGCCGACTGGTACCAGGCGAGCTATCAGGAGCTTGACGCCGGTTGCCCCGCTAACCAGCAACCGGTCACATTCACCCATACCGACCCTCAAGGGCAGAACTCGGTCGATCAGGTGACGTCCGGGTTCGAATGGTCACCGACCGACGCCGGATATCACACGATAACCGAGCAAATCCCGGAAGGATATGGCGAGCCGATCGTCTGGTGTAGCTCCTACGTGCCGCGGCAGTCGAACCCGGTGCTCAACCCGACCGAGATACAAAACGAAGCCAGCGTCGGCTGGCAGCTCGACCCCAACGAGTGGCTCTACTGCAAGTGGTTCAACATCCCGACCGATGGCGGCGGTACCATCATCATCCACAAGTTCAAATGTGAGACAGCCGAGGCGTTCGAGCCCGATGTCGCGGACTATCAGGGATTCCGGCAGTACTGCCAGGATCCGATGCCAGGCGTGCCCTTCGAGCTGTGGCTGGACGACCAGCAGCCGAAGGAGACCACGGCGACCGATCAGCAGGGTCAAGTGACGTTCGAAGGCGTTCCAGGCGGCCCTCTCACGATCGTCGAACAGGTGCCGGATGGTTACCAAGTCGGCGCCGTATTCTGCCTCGCCTACCCCGCCAACCAGAAGGACAGTCTCTCACCGACCAAACAGGAGATCCAGGAGGGCAGTTTCATTGGCTGGAACCTTGAGGACGGATATGTGCTGGAATGCTTCTGGTACAACATCCCCGCTCAACATGCCAAGATCACCGTCACGAAGTACTGGTGCCCGCCAGAGTTGAGCCTGGGGCAATCGCCAACCGCGCAGGATTGGACCAACGCCTGCCAGGAATCAGGCCCAGAAGGCACGGTCTTGTCGCTGAGTGGCCCCGACGACTACTTGCAGACGTCAACGATCGTTGGCTTGTCCGCCTCCGAGCACACCTGGGGCGAGCTGGAGCCAGGCGGGTACACGCTTACCGAGATCTTCCCCGAAGGAACTTCGTACGAGCTCACGGTCTTCTGTCACATCGCACCTCTCTCTCAAAGTGACAATGGCAATGGCAATGGTCTGCTCGCGATAGAGCAGTGGGAAGTCGTCAACGGCAACAGCATCGAATGGACGGCTGAGCCCGGCTTCCACTGGATTTGCGCGATCTTAAACGTACCGGTCGAGGACGGCGGCAACAGCGTCACCGTCTACAAATGGGAATGCCAGCCAGGTACCGAGTACGGGCAGGATCAAGGCTACTACCAGGGCGAAGACCAGGATGTCGGGCCGTGCGAGAGCGAGCACCTCAACATCCCGATCTCGCTGGTCGATGCCAATGGCGAACACCCAACAACCACGCAGGCCAACGGCACGCAGTGGAACGATGTCACCATCGGCCAGGAAGGCGAGCTCCAGCTCATCGAGGAAATCCCCGCTGGCTACGGCGATCCGGTGGTGTTCTGCTGGACCGGCGATGGCGACCCGGTGCTGGTGCCTTCGGCGAATGGCTTCGTCATCCCCACGCCAGACGTGCAGGAAGAGCCATGGCACTACTTCTGCAACTGGTACAACATCCCCACCACCGGAGGCAGCACGAACACCCTCCAGAAGTACTCCTGTGATCCTGGCACCTCTCGCGATTCGGATCCGTCCGATCTCGCCCAAAATTGTGCGCCGCACGGAGGCGTGACCTTCACCCTGCAGTACGGCGACGCCAGCGTTCCTGACACCACCGACGATCAGGGCAATGCCTCATGGAGTGGCGTGCCGGTCGGGCCGTGGTCCATTCAGGAGGACATTCCGGACGGATATGGCGAGCCGCTGGTCTACTGCCTCTACACCGACTGGCCCGCGGGCGTCGCGGACGCCGACGAATCATCGCGGCTGATCGATTCTCCTGACGGGATATTCCAGGGCGCGTTCAAATACGACAACATGCAGGTCTTTTGCGGCGTCTTCAACTTCGAGCTCGACACCAACTGGCTCGACATCACCAAGTGGTGGTGTACCGAGGACGTGACGACGCCGTACGAGCAGAGCGCCGACAACCTGCTGGAATCGTGCGAGCGCTACACCGATGGCGTGGACTTCACCCTCGAGTACGGCCAGCAATCGGTGCCGATGACCACGGACGGCGACGGCAACGCCGAATGGTCTGGCATCCCGGCTGGCCAGTGGGCGATTCACGAGACGATCCCGGATGACTACGGTGACCCGGTCGTCTACTGCCGCTGGATCGAATGGCCGGAGGGCGTCGAGATCGGCACGGATCCATTCAAGGTCCAGTCACCAGCCGGCTCTTTCACCGGCGACTTCAAGTACGGTGGCATGCGCCTGCATTGCGACATCTTCAACATTCCCGACTACGATCCCGGTCAGATCACGCTTTACAAGTGGTACTGCCCGGAAGGCGTGCCGCGCGACTCCGATCCCGATTACCTGCGGGAGAACTGTGACTATGTTACGACCGGCGTCAGTTTCAACCTCGTCCTTGGTGAGGTATCCATGCCGGTGACCACCGACTCCAGTGGCAAGGCCGAGTGGCCCAACGTTCCCACGGGGAACTGGATATTGGCGGAAGCGCCCGACCAGGGATACGACTTCCCGGTCATCTATTGCCAGTACGTCGCCTGGCCGGACGACGCCGATGTCGATGGGGAGATGTTCACACCCGAGACCACTGACTACAGCATTCGCGGCGCCTTCGAGCATCCGGGCTTGCACCTCGTCTGCTACTGGTTCAACTTCCCGCACGACAACGGCGACAGCGGGATCACGATCTACAAGTACCTTTGTCCGCCCGCCAGCTCCTATCCTGACGACCTCGACGCGTACCTTGAGGGGTGTGGTGACACGCCGATGGATGGCGCGTCGTTCACCCTGACAAACGACGCTGGCGCCTATCCGGGCGTCACCGCTGGTGGCAAGGTCGAGTGGACCGGTCTCCCCGATGGGTCGTTCGAGGCGCAAGAAGCACTGCCCGAGGGATACAGCCCACCGAAGGTCTGGTGCTACAGATACCAGTACGAATCGAACGGCGAGCAGCCGGCCATCGGGTCGCAGGACTACGAGCAGGTCGACGCCGGTGAGGGTGTCTGGTCCGGCAGCATCGAGGACGGCCCGATCCGGATCATCTGCCATTGGTTCAACATCCCCGGTGAAGACAATACCGTCACGGTCTACAAGTACAACTGCGAGTACAAGCCGGTCGGCTTCCACAGCCTCGGCGAGTGGCTCGACGCCTGCCCGACCAAGGGCGACGGCGTGGGTTTCACACTGGATACCAGCAACGGCCCACAGGCGCAGGAAACGGTCGACGGCAAGGCAACGTGGGCTGATGTACCAGTGGAACCGTTCACCATCACCGAAGAGCCGCAGGCCGGCTATGGCGAGCCGGTGGTCTGGTGCGGCTGGACGGCATACTACAACGGCGAGGTCAATGACGCCTTCCCGCAGCTCGTTGAAGCCTCGGGCGGGGTGTATCACGGTACCATCTCCGTGCCGAACACCAGCTACGTCTGCTTCTGGTTCAACATCCCGGAAGAGGACTCGCGCATCGTGGTCTACAAGTACTACTGTCCGGAAGGCGCGCTCGATGGCGTGGTTCCTGACGAGCTCACCTACTACCAGACGACTTGCACCGAAGAAGGCAACGGCATCGAGTTCACCCTTGAAAACAGCCAGGGCACGACCTCGCAGGACATCATGAACGGCAGCGCCACCTGGAACGACGTACCGCAGGGACCATTCACCCTGACGGAAACGATACCCCCGGGGTATGGCGAACCTGTCTGGTGGTGCGGATTCACCGGCTACGAAAACGGCGCAATTGCCGACGGCTTCCCAATGCAGGTTGAAGCACCCGGTGGCGTTTTCTCAGCGTCGATCAACTTCGATGTGACGAATTACTTTTGCTGGGTGTTCAACTTCCCGGACCGTGACCGCACAGTGACGGTACACAAGTGGTATTGCCCAGAAGGCACGCAGCCTGACACCGGCACCTTCGACGCCTGGAAATCCACCTGCATCGAACCGATGTCCAGCGTTGGATTCACTCACGAGGACAGCTCCGGATCGACGTGGAAGCTCACGGGTATCAGCGGAAGCGCGACGTGGTACGGCGCCGAGCCCGGAGAGAATTCACTCACCGAACAGCATCTCCCCGGCTACTTCCCGCCTGTCGTCTACTGCGAGCTCGACGCTCGTTACGACGATGGCGCGGCGTACGCAGAGGGCCTGACACCGTACGACGTCACCGACGACAGCGTGTCGAAGGCGCTCGACTACGCCGAGTTCCACTGGATATGTCACTTCTTCAACATCCCGGAGGGTCCGGGCGAGATCACGATCTACAAGTGGTATTGCCCGCCAGGCTACGACGTCAACGCCTGGAATGCCGATCCCACAGTCGATTGCACGCAGGCCCAGAATGGCATCCCGTTCACCCTCGACCAACCGGTTGGGCCAAACCTGATGTCGAACACCGGTGACTCGATACCCGGCGCGGTGTACTTCGGCGATCTCGATCCCGGCGGCTACGTGGTCAGCGAGACAGTTCCGGCCGACGTCGGGTACGTCTTCGTCTGGGATTGCGTCGGCACAGACATCCCGAAGGTCCACCCGATGCCGCTCAATTGGGGCAGCGTGCTCAACGTGGATGTAGCCGGCGGCGATAGCATCATTTGCCACTGGTACAACGTGCCCGATCCGGAATTCGGCTGGATCACGCTGTACAAGTACAGTTGCTCGACCGAGACATTCATGAGCGAGGTCGACTGCCAGGTCTACGAGTTCGGCGCCTCGTTCGAGCTCTTCCAGGTCGACGGGAACGCCAGCAAGGGGGTCGGCGACACCAATGCTGGTGGTCAATACACCTGGAACAACCTGGAGGAAGGCGCCTACAGTCTCGACGAGATCAGTCACGAGCCATGCAAGATCACTTCGACCAAGGTCGATGGCGAAGGCAACGCCTGGGTGGATGCCGGCCAGGGAACCGTGATCAAGGTCTACAACTGCAAGGTCGACACGTCGACCACGCCGGAGGTGCCGGGCAAGGTGCCGGGCAAGTATCCGAACACCGGCGTCGGACCGGCCGGCGACATGCTCTTCCCGAGCATGCAACAGACCCCCGAGCCGGACGAAACGCCGATCGTGGGTGTGGATGGAACGCCCGTGGACCCAATCGAAGCCGCGGAGCAGTTCTACGAGATCAGCTGCCTGAATGAAGACGCGGCAGATGGCACCCCGGTCGCGTTCGTCGATGAAGATACCAGCGAGGAAGGGCTGCCGCCGTTCCTCCAGGCGCCCGACGATGCCGAACCAACGGCGGAGTCAACCGCGGGGGCCGAAGGCACCCCACCGGCTGACGAGGAATGCCTGCGCGGTGCGGTGCCTGAGAAACTCGTGATCAACGCCGCCAACGTCAATCACGATGTCGAAGTGCTGGAAATCGTCGATGGCGTCATGCAGCCTCCCACCGGCCCGAATGTCGTCAGCTGGTACAAGGAAACCGCCCGCCTCGGGGAGTCCAACAACCTGGTTATCGCCGGCCACCTGAACTGGTGGAATGTGCCGGAAGGCCCGTTCTTCGCGCTGGACACGCTCGAAGAAGGCGACCGCATCGAGGTCACCGGTGAAGACGGAATGATCTACGTCTACGAGGTGCAGTGGGTCCGGCAGGAGAGCAATCTGGCCGCTCCTGACCCGGAGGTCGTTGGTCCCACCGATGAACCATCCCTCACGCTGATCACCTGCGGCGGCGAGTGGGATGCCGCTATCGCCGAATACAACGCCCGAACGGTTGCGCGAGCGGTGCAGGTCGACGTCATCGCCGCTGAGGAGGATCCAGACGCCAGCGACGAAGCCGCGATGCTGCTCGCCGCCTGAAGCCCAGGGGTCCGGGGGATACCGCGATGTTCGGTATCTCCCAACCCGTCACGCGGGACGACGTGCGATCACCATCGTGTAGCGCCGGTTGCCCCGGATCGGCCCATCGCGAAGGTCTTCCTCCATCCGGGCAATTCCCGAAGCGAATGCCTCATCCGGGATCAGGTGGAGTGACGAAAATGCCTTGTCCCGGAATGGTCGTAGATCGTTGACTTCGTATGGCATCGACACCGGAATCGACGACTCGAGTGCAAGACCGGCATCGGCCAGCTCCCGCCTGATTACATCGAGCGCGGGATACCTGTCCAGCTCCACGTCCATGATGTCCGGGAAATACGGTACGTTCGGTGTTCGATGCCGGAGATCATCCTCACTCTCCGTCACGATTGCCGCCACTCCGCCCGGTTTCAGCAACCGGAACATCTCCGATGCCGCATCGACACGGTTTTGTACGTGGTGGATCACATCGACGGAGTACAGCAGGTCGAACTGGTTGCCCGACATCGGCACGTCCTCGGTCGTGCCCCGGATGAACGTCACTTCCGCTTCGCCTGGCTTTCGCCGGTGTTTCGGCAATCCGTGATTGCTGGCGGCGATCCGCAGCATCTCCCGGCTCGGATCAACGCCTGTGCTGATCGCTCCGGTTGCGGCGGCTATCGCCCTGATGTAGTTTCCGGTACCGCAACCAATCTCCAGCACCCGCGAGTCTGGTCCCAACTCGCCAATGATGATGAGCTGCTCCAGGACCATCGGATGCAGGTTGCGGTTTCGACCATACGCTGCGGCCAGCTGGTTGTAGTCCTGTTTCGGTGTCATGCGCATTTCTCCCGCAATTCCCATACTGCATGCGACGCACCCGGCCGCAACGATGTCGCCGGAGCGAGTCGCGCCTACATCCAGTTCTCGCGTTGAACATCATACTGTTCCACCAGTACATGCTCATTCGAGACACTTCGGACCATTGTCAGGGATCCGGACACGAGCAAACCAGAAACGCGATATCGCCCATGGTTTCCTTTCCGGTCGGAACTCGCTACCATGGAGCCAGACGAGACAACAGAATGTCAAGCGCATTGCGGACAAACCCAACATCTTTTGCCTGAAGGGAGTCCATTATGACAGTCTCAACCCGCCTGGATCGACGAGCGCTCATGGCCGGCACGTTGGCCCTTGCGGGCGGCTTGATCCTGCCGCCAGGCACACGATCCCAAAGCAACCAGGGCAGGACCTCGGCAATGATCGCCGCCGAAGAACTCTCCGTGATGGAGGCGCAAACGCATCTCCCGGCGTTGTACGAGTTCTATGCGCGCCTCCACCCGGATGGGCAGGAGATCATTCCGCGGCATGTCGTGATCGGCTGGTATCAGGACAACTGGCACCCGAAGGGTCCGCATCCCGCCACGGCAACTGGCGCTTCCATCGTCACCTGGACCTGGCCGGTCAATGGTGTCGCCTATTCCAACGTGTACGAAGTTTCGTATATCCAGGAGTTCGACAACGCGCCCACCCGCAACGATGTCGTCCGGCTTGTGTATGTGGAACCGTATTTTCGCTGGTTCTTCGGTCGAAGCAAGGCGTTCGTTGACGAGCAGATCGCCTTCTACAACGCCGAAGCGTACATCCCACAGGGCGGCGACGTGCCGTATGACCTGCAGCGGGTCGTCAACAGCGAGCCGGAAGTGGTCCAGTCGCTCCCGATCCAGATCGGCGACGCCCAGGCGACGCTCATCACCGACGCCCGGCAACTTCCGGATTACGCCGCATCGATGCCGCTCGGTGTCCAGTACAAGAGCGCCGAATACCCGGTGGGATACGCCCGGGCGACCATATTGGCAAGCGGCTATTCGATGGCGGGAACCATTCAGCAAATCGTGGACGATGGTGTTGAGACACCGCCGTTCCGGCTGATCTCCTGGAACCTGGATCCAGCCAACGCCGTGCCGTTCGCCCATTTCGAGCAGCTCGCCAGCGAAGCGGTCGGGAATGCGCAGACGATCGTGTGGGGGTCCGCCACCGGCAGGACGCTCTGGGAAATCTCGTTCGTCAACGTGGACGATCTGGAGACACTCGCGGCTGCGCTCATCGCGATGGCCAGCATTGCGTGACGATGGCGGTGCAGAATCAGCATTGTGTCAGTCCATCCGCCAAGCGTTACGTCCTGAGGCACCTATCCGCGGGACCGACACACGGTCAATTCCTACTTCAGCTCCAGCTCGAAACCGTCAAACTCTCATCGCAGGATCCCATTGGCGCGTGTCAGCGTTGGCTCCCGCCCATTGACGATTGCCGCGATCGCGTCCCGCTGCGCCACCAGCATTCCCACTGGCATTTCGACATCGCAATGGGATCCGTACACTGCCAGGGGCGCCGGGTCCAGTGATGTCAACCGCTCGAAGGTGTCCAGGTAAATGGACAAATCCTCACGGTTGTAGACATACAGCGTGCAGGGATACGCCACGTCTGTGGTGAACAGCACGCGATTCCGCTCGTCCCACAGAGATATGCCTCCAGGGGAGTGACCCGGGCAATGAATCACTTCCAGCGAGCGGTCTCCCAGGTCGATCTCCTCGCCACCTTCGAGCGTTCCGGTCGCGGGTGCCGGCGGATAGCTGAGCGAATCGGCGGCTACGCCATCGGGCAGTGGCCCCCTGAGGCGCTCCGGCTGGAACCATGGCGCAAGCACATCGTTCGGAACGCCGTTGACCAGACCATCCGCCTCGGCCTCGTGAATCCAGATTTCGTCGAACTGCCTGTTGCCCCCGATGTGGTCCCAGTGCGCATGGCTGTTGATCACCACCACCGGCAACGACGTGATCGATTCGACTACCGCGCGAATGTCGCCAACGCCCATGCCGGTGTCGATCAGCGCGGCGCGCTCCGCACCCACCACAAGAAATGACTTGACGTTTTCCTGGTGCAGTGGCTCCTGGATGCGAAACACACCCGGAAACGGCTCATCGATCGCAAACCAGTCCTGCACGAGCGTTCCGCCCTGTGTCCAGATCGCATCTGCCGTCATCAGTTTCTCCCAGTTTGCATTGCGGGCTCTCACGAGCCGTGCGCTCACGACGCAGTGTCGCATGGTGAGCACGAAGCAGGAAGATTCCCGGATAAGCCGGGTTGGAGGAGCGGTCTTCATCGCGGCGATATCCTTTATCACCAGCATCTCGACGAATTCAACACAAGTGATTGATGATGTCGATGGCGGAGCGATACGCCAACGCGACACGTGGCATGCCGTGACGACCACGATGAAGCGCCGTGCTACGATGCACTTCCACACGACGATGCCCGTGCCGCTGGAGGAACTGTTCTCGTGACCGACGTTTCCAACGAGCCGATCATTCGCGCCACCGGACTGACCAAGCGCTTCAAGCGCGCCAGCAGGTCATCCGGGCTCAGGGGCGCTGTCGTCCATCTCTTCAAACCTCACTACACAACCATGACCGCGGTGGACAACATCGACCTGAGCATCCAGCCGGGGGAGAGCGTCGCCTATGTCGGTCCCAATGGCGCGGGAAAGTCGACCACGGTGAAGCTGCTCACCGGCATCCTCGTGCCCAGCGAAGGCGAAGTTGAGGTTCGCGGCATCTCGCCCTGGCGGCATCGGATCGAAAACGCATTCAACATGGGTGTCGTTTTCGGGCAGCGCACGCAGCTTTGGTGGGATATCCCCGTGCAGGAATCGTTTCGCCTGCTGGGGGACATTTACCAGCTCGACACCGTCACGTTCTCCCGCACATTCGACAACCTGGTTGAGGTACTCGATCTGCAACCGCTCCTGAATGTGCCTGCCCGGCAGCTTTCGCTGGGTCAGCGCATGCGCTGCGACCTCGCCGCCTCGCTGGTGCATTCCCCACCGATCCTCTATCTGGACGAGCCCAGCATCGGCCTCGACGTCGCCGTCAAGGCACGATTCCGCGAGTTCATTCGCGCCATGCATCGCGAGCGCGGGCTCACCGTGATGCTGACCTCCCACGACCTGGGCGACATCGAGGAGCTCTGCGACCGGATGATCATGATCGACAAGGGCAGGATCGTCTACGACGGCGCGCTCAGCGAGATCACCAACCGGTTTGGCTGGGAGCGCACCCTGAACCTGACCCTCTCCGATCCGACACCGAAGGCGAGCATCGACGCCGCCGACGCGCTCTCACGGCGAACCGGTGTGACGGTCGATCAACCGTCGGACACGGCGCTCACGATCACCTACGACGGTCGCATCGTCACATCGGGCGAGCTGATCCGCGACCTCGCTACGCGCGTGCCGATGACCGATATCAGCATCGAGGAACCGACCGCCGAATCGATCATCCGCAACCTCTATGAAGGCACATTGCGCTTTGACGACGTCCACGGCGGTGAAGCATGAGCCAGGTTGCCGCCGCGGGCAAAGGCCGGCATCCGGCGCAGCGCTACATCGCCATCGCCCGGATCGCCCTGCAGCAGACGCTCGCCTATCGTGGCACGGCAGTGTTCACGGTCCTGATCCTCTTTCTCTGGATCGGCATTCTCTTTTCGTTCTGGGGATCGGCCTACGAAGGTCGCGAGCGCATCGCCGGGTATTCACTGGACGAGATGCGCACCTACATCCTGCTCGCCTATGCGATCAACGCGCTCGTCGGCTGGCGGGTGGGCAGCGGCATGATGGCGCGGATTCGCACCGGCGAGATCGTGATCGACATGATCCGGCCGCTCAACTACCGCACAACGCAGCTCGCCATTGCAGTCGGGAACGGAATCGTGGAGGGATTCATCAGCTTCGGCATCGCGATCGGGTTGGGCCTGCTCTTTTTCGATATCGAGCCGCCCGAAAGCTCGCTCGTGTCGATGGTGTTCATCATCAGCGTGCTGCTGGGATTCGTAACCAAGGTGCTGGTGATCTTCCTGATCTCGCTGCTCACCTTCTGGACCCTGCAAGGGGTCGGGTTGATGTGGGCGCAGCAATCGGTGATTGCGATCCTGTCGGGAACGCTCGTGCCACTGGCGCTGCTGCCCGGCTGGCTCCGGGTCATCACGGAAATCCTTCCCCTGCGCGGCATTGTCGCGACTCCGGTATCGATTTATCTGGGCGGTACCAGCGGCCTGGCGATGCTCGGCTTCCTGGGATTGCAGGTCGGCTGGCTGGCGCTCCTCTGGTGGTTCACCGACAAGGCCTGGATTCGGGCGTTTCGTGCCGTTGAAATCCAGGGAGGGTGACAGCCATGCCCGCTGATCGTCACGCGCCATCACGCCCCTCAATCGGGTTGCTGATCCGGTTCTATGTTCGCTTGCAGCTGCTTCAGCTGCGAACCGCGATTGAGTACAACACTGATTTCTGGATCGGGATCGTCGGGTCCGCCCTGATGCATGTCAGCGGTCTCGTCTTCATCTCGGCGCTGTTCAGCCAAATCCCGGAAGTCGAAGGCTGGACGGTCTGGGAGATCGCCCTGCTGTATGCGCTGGCGCTGATCCCCAAAGGCGTCACCGAGCTGCTGTGCGACGGCCCCTGGGCGCTGCGGGCGCTGGTCAATTCGGGGGAGTTCGACCGCCTGTTGGTACGGCCTCTCCCGCCGTCGCTGCAAACCGCCACCCGCATTGCCAGCCTGCATGGGCTTGGCCAGCTTGGGCTCGGCATCGTCGTGTTCTCGATGGCGAGCAGCCGCGTCGAGCTCGACTGGACAATCTGGAAGGCGCTGTTCCTGGCGATGATCCTCACCAGCAGTGCCATCATGATCGGCGCGATCAATTTCCTGGTGAACATGATCGCCTTTTGGGAACCGTCCGCCCAAAGCGCGATCCCTACGTTGTTTTCCACCATGATCGACTTCGCCAAGTTCCCCCTCGATATTTACAACGTGCTGATTCGAGGGCTGATCACCGTCGTCATTCCCTATGCCTTCATCACCTATTTTCCGGCGCTCGTGCTGCTGGACAAGGATTCATCCATGAAGTGGCTGGGGTACTGCTCGCCCCTGGCGACCGCGATCGTGGTGGCGGTGACGTCATTCCTCTGGCGCATTGGCATCAATCGTTATCAGGGTGTGGGGCACTGATCTCGATACTCGGATTCCAGGCGTAACATGGCGAGAACCCCGACCGTTCGAGTGTCGGGGTTCTCAACGAGTATTGGCTTGTGCGTTCATCACCGGAATGTTGCGCACGCCACACAGATCATTCTTGGGGACGCTGAGCCTGCCGAGGCCATCCGTTCGGTGGAACCGGCTGCTACCAGCTCAGGGACCACAGCGTTTCCCTGTTCGTCCACGATGGCGAAGTAACCGCCTTCCACCGCGGACTGGGCAACCTCGACCGGCGCTTCCTTGCTCTCGATCAAGGTGATAGACCGACCATTTTGTGTCAGCGCGAAGTCCGCTTGCGACTCCTGGTTCGCCACGACCGGCGCTTCTTTTTCCTCCACCCGCAGGATCGACTGCTGGTTCTGGTGGGCAGCTGACGCATACCATGCCCCATCAACAGACGCTGTTGTGGCGACATCGACCGGAGCTTCCTTGCTTTCGATCAGCGCAATGGATCGATCGCTTGTAGTCCGCGTGGAGACCGATGGCGACTCCTGCTCCGCGACGGTGGCTGGCTGCTGAACGACGATGCTGGTGGAGTCAAAGTTTGGCCAGGTCGAGGCGTCAACTCCAGACCCGCCGCCTGATCCACCATTGTCCACATTCGGTCTGAGCGTTTCCGCCACGATGCCCTCGCTAGTCGACAACGCCAGCGCGACACCCACCAGCGCAATACTCAGCCTGCTTCTTGTACGAATTGACGTTCCAAACATCTCGGTGCGCTCCCTCTGTAGCCGATCGGCGTGCCGGTCGGTGCGGATAGCCAGTGAACATGCCATGACGCGACTCCTCTCGTAACTCACCACCGGATCCGTTGCCGGGCCGTGATCGCCATTCGACGACCATGCCAGCATCATGCGCCGCCATGCGGGAGCGCACATCGGCAGATGTACGGAATCGCGAAAAGCTCGAGGCGTGCGCGAATTGCACAAAGTACTTACCGCATGGGTTGGGGTTGGAGTTGAGAGGAGTTCAGGCGAGCCCGTTGCGGATGGCGTAGGCGACCACGCCCGTCCGGGAGGTAAGACCGAGCTTGCCGAGGATGTTCGCGGCATGATTCGCCGCCGTGCGCGGGCTGATGAAGAACGCGTCGGCGATCTGCTGGTTGGTCAGGCCGTCCGCCATCAGTTTCAGGACTTCCAGCTCGCGCGATGTCAACGTCCTGGCGGCAGCGGGCAAATCCTCCGAACCCGAATCTGCCTGAGGTGGACTCCCTGATGGCACGTAGGCCAGCGCTTCGTTGACAGCTGCGTCGAGTGTCAGCGCCCAGCCTGCCTCATAAGATGTCATGAACGCGAATTCACCAAGCGCGCTGTGCACAACTGATCGCCGCTCCCGGTGTTCCCGCTGTGGCAATCCCTCCACTCTGGGAATGCCAATGCGGCTGAGTGTGGCATCGACCGCTCCAATGAATCTCGCCGCACGCTCCATGTCTCCGGCTCTCACGGCAACGGCGGCGAACGAATCCAGGCCGTCGGCAACATTGGACTGCGCGCCCCGAGCCCGCAACACTGTGATGCCCTGTCTCAACGCCTTCGCGGCAGCGGCATGCTCCTCTCGCAGGCTGGCCAGGTTTCCAATTGCCATCAACGTGAAGGCCACC
>Ga0209176_10000006_pt1 | contig 71933 bp, 77 predicted proteins | sample NGEPer11B_FD_184511 | JGI IMG/M metagenome (GOLD analysis project Ga0209176, IMG submission 184511) | Arctic peat soil microbial communities from the Barrow Environmental Observatory site, Barrow, Alaska, USA - NGEE Permafrost305-11B... | ecosystem: Environmental > Terrestrial > Soil > Wetlands...
CGCGACCTGCTCGAATATGATGACAACCTCGACCCGGCCGCGCTGGTCGACACCACATTTGTCGATGGCGCGCTCGAACGACTTGGAGGACAGTAACCATCCCCGATGTCTGATTCAGCGTTGCCCTCTCTCACCGGCGCCGCCGCCGTGCCTGCGTCAGGTCGTCTGGCCAGCCCGGTCCTGTCGACCACCCGGCTCGGCAAGCAGTTCAATACGCCTCGTGGTCCGGTCAAGGCCGTCGAGGATGTTACGTTGTCGTTCCCGACCGGGAGCTTTAACGTCATCGTCGGTCCAAGCGGGTGTGGCAAATCTACCCTGCTTCGCATGATCGCCGGGCTCGAAGCCCCGACCAGCGGCGAGCTGACCTTTGGCAACACCCATGCGAATGGAGTGAAGCCAAGCAACGCCCTTGTCTTCCAGGGGCGCTCGCTCTTCCCGTGGCTCAATCTTCGGCAAAATGTATCCTACGGGCTTCGGCTCCAGGGCATGTCACGACGCGAGCGAAACAGGCGGGCCGATGATCTCCTGCAGATGGTTGGCCTGCGGAAGTTCGCGCGATCCTACCCCCACCAGGTGTCGGAAGGCATGCGGCAACGCGTCGCGATTGCCCGAGCGCTGGCGGTCGACCCGGATATCCTGCTGATGGACGAGCCCTTCGGCGCGCTCGATGAGCAAACGCGCATGCTTCTGCAGGAGGAGCTGCTGCGCATCTGGGAAAGCACCGGCAAAACGGTCATTTTTGTCACGCACTCGCTCGATGAGGCGCTCACCCTGGCCGACACGATCATCGTGATGAGCGCGCAGCCAGGGACCGTGCGGACCGCCTTCACCGTGCCGTTTTCCCGGCCACGCTCTCTGGCCGCCGTGCGCTCCGATCCACGGTTCGCCGAGCTCTTCACGCGCACGTGGGAGATATTGCGCACCGAGGTGAACACCGCTCACGCTCAGCAGGAACAGGAGATCGCCGGATGACATCGACGACATCCCGTCGCCGCACGGTCGAGCTTTTCCTCACCTTCGCCGCGCCGCTCGTGTTGCTCGGCGTGTGGGAAGCTCTGTCCCGTAGTGGCGCGATCAACCCGATCTTCTGGCCCGCGCCCACCAGCCTGTGGGGCACCTTCGTTGAGCTCCTGACCGAGGAGGACCTGCTGCATGACGTCTGGCTCAGCACCGTGCGCATTTTCGGCGGGTTCCTGCTCGGCGCGATACCCGGTGTCGTTCTTGGCCTCGCCATGGGTCTGTTTTGGCCGGTGCGCGTCTTCCTGATGCCGCTGGCCGCCGCCCTCTACGCCATTCCCAAGATCGCCATCTTGCCGCTGGTGATGGTCGTGTTCGGCATCGGCGAAGTGTCCAAGTACATGATCGTCGCGCTGTCGATCTTCTTTCTCGTCGTGCTCAACACCATGAGTGGGGTGCTGGAAATCGACCGCTCTTTTCGCGATGTCGCCCGCAACCTCGGCGCCTCTCGCCTGGAGATGTTCACGACGGTAGCCCTGCCGGGCGCGATGCCGAGCATCTTCACCGGCCTGCGGCTGGCGCTCGGGTTCGCGCTGATCGTGATTGTCGGCACCGAGTTCCTCACCGTCTCGCAAGGCGGCATCGGTGCGATGATCTGGAAGAGCTGGACCATCCTGGCGGTCAAGGACATGATGGTCGGGCTGATCATCACCGGCATCATGGGCTGGCTTCTGTCGCTCCTGATCGGGCTGGGCGAGCGGCTGGTGATGCCGTGGCGGGCGTCGACGTGATGCGCGCAACCGCATCCGTTTCCCCGCCTCGTCCGTCGCCTGTCAAAGTCTGGTTCCTCGCGATCCGGTTCTTTTCTTTCACCACCTCAACCGTGCCGGTGCTTGCCGCATCCGCGCTCGCCCTGTACGAGGACTCGATCGATCCGATTGCCCTGGTGCTTATGCTGATCGCATCGATGGCGACCCATGCCGGTTGCAACCTCGCGAACGACTACTACGACGACCAGACCGGCGTCGATCGCAAGCAGGTTGTCGGTCAAGGCGGCGCGTTGCAGCGAGGCTGGCTCACTCGCCGGGAGCTGGGTATTGGCATTGTCGTGTCATTCGCCGTCGCCCTTTTGGCGGCCCTGCCGATCATGATCGACGTGGGCCGGCCGATCATCCTGCTGGCCATCGCCAGCGTGGCCGCCGCGTTCTTCTACACAGGCGGTCCCTTCCCCCTTGCATACTGGGCGCTCGGCGAGATCACCGTGTTCCTGGCCATGGGCGTCGGCATGGTTGCCGGCACATATTACGTTCACACCGGTGACGTCAGCCTGGAGCCGGTGCTTCTGGGCTCGTCCATTGGACTGATGGCGGCGGCCATTCTCCACGCCAACAACATTCGAGACCGCGATGTCGATCGTGCGCATCACAAGCGCACCCTGGCCAACCTCTTTTCGCGAGGTTTCGCGGATCGCGAATTTATCGTGTTGTTGTTCGTGCCATGGATCCTGGTTGCCGCGCTCATTGCACGCGATCCCATAAGCTGGCCGCTGGCCGTCACCGTGGCCGCGCTACCGCGCACCGTCGCCCTGATGCGGGCAGTCGCGCCCGCCCGCACTGTTCCCGAACTGAACCGCATCCTGCGACAGTCCGCTGGTCTGCATATGCGGTTCGGCCTGTTGATCACCGCCGGCTACCTCACCGCCGCCATCCTGGACCGTTGGTCATCCTGAGATACTGGTGTCTACACGCGCCGGGGTAGACCACTACCGGGAAGTTGTGGCTTTGCTCTCGAAGCAGAAAAACGATCGCCTTCAACGCAGGATGTCGCTGCCCACCATTGCCATCACTTCTCAGCGCCTGACCCAATCGAGCCAATCGACTTTCGACTAATTGCCGTGTACGATGGTCACGTCGCTTGGGACACAATCGATAGGCACATGGAAACCGAGAAGACGGGTGTGGGTGCCACAGCGACAGATGGTCCTGACCCATCCTGGTTGAGCGGGGACCGGGTGACCCCGACGATCACCTGGCATGACGCCGGTGTTCAGCCCGTCGACCGTTTTGTCTGTGCCAGGCGCGGCAGTTTCTCGTGAACCGCGGAATGCGGGAAGGATTGGCACATGCAGAAGTTTCAACAGAACAAGTCAGAAGCGACGCCTGTCGACTTCGCGCTCTTTGTCGGGGACGTTGCGATTCAGGACATGGTGACCGGCCAGAACGCGCAGGGGCTGGTCGTCCATCTGGTCAACTTCGATGATGGCGCGAAAACGCAATGGCACACCCACTCCGCCGAGCAGGTGCTCATCGTCACCTCGGGCAGCGGCATCGTGGCGACGCGCGACGAAGAGCTTACCATCGAGCCAGGCGATGTTGTGCTGGTCGCACCCAATGAGGATCACTGGCACGGCGCCAAGCCCGGCGCGTCGATGTCCCATTTCGCCATCATGCCGCCGAGCGAGGTCAGCATCAGCGACCAGCAGGATTAGAGTGGTTCTTGCGCCGTAGGCGCGGACCGCTCGTAGTCTCGGGCTGCAAATGCCCGAGGTTTCCCGAATACCCGTGTGATCGTTTCAATCCCACGCTCGTTTGCCGTGCGAACCTCGACCCAATTGGCAGGTCGAGGCTACAGTTCATTGCGCCCAGGCGATTCACGCCGGGGGCTGCCGCTACGGTATCGCCGTGTGTTCATCCGAATGTCGCATCGGGCACCTCGTAGCAGCGGCGACTCGGCAATGATTGTCCTGTCACCCTTCGTGGCATACTCTCCATGGTCGGGCGGTGCACCTGCGTGCGATCGTCACGGTCGTCGTTGTGTCGCCGTTAGCCATGCGTGTTGAATGCCTCCCATGCAGTTGCCTCTCCACCCGATCCTGAACGCAGATAATCCCAGGGCGTTTCGCCCCGGCTTGTTCCTGACGCCCGGGCCGCGAGCGCAAATCGGCCGGTTGGTCACCGCCTCCCGCTTTTCCGCCGCCACCGTCCTGGACCGTTTGTAAATGACCATTCCTAAGCTTCCCGTTGCCCTGATTATCTGCACCCTCGCCCTTGCCTGGTGCATCGTGGCCTGGTGGTCGCGGTTCGTCCTTCCATTTCGAACCCGGCTCACCCATGTGATCATGCCGCTTCCCCGCCGGCATGCGCGTCTCAACGGTCTCACGATCGCGTTTGTATGTGACACGCATATCGGTCCTCGCTTCGGCGCCAATGATCTCCAGCCCACCATTGACACCCTGCGCCGGGTCCGGCCGGACATCCTGGCATTCGGCGGCGATTACGTGTCGGAGTCGCCACGGTTCATCGATGCGTCGGTGGATGCGATGGAAGACATGGCCGCCACCGCAAGGCTCGGCGCCTGGGCGATCTACGGAAATCACGACCTCGCCAACACCCGAGAACGAGTTGAAGAGGCGCTTGGCAGAGCCGGTATTGCCGCATTGGAAAACCAGTCGGTGGAGGTTGTCACCAACACGGGGTCGATCTGGCTGGCTGGCATCGACGACGCGATTCTCGGGCATCCGGATCTGAATGCCGCCTTCCGGGGAATACCGGCTGACGACCCCGTCATTGCCCTGTGGCACGAACCGGACCGCGCTGAGGAGGTGGCGCCCTACGATCCGATCTTCATGCTTTCCGGCCACACGCATGGCGGTCAGGTGCGACTGCCGATCATCGGTCCGGTGGCGCCGCCCAAACTCGGCAAGCGCTATGTCTACGGTCGATTCGATGTCAACGGCATGCCCTTGTACGTGTCAAGTGGAATCGGCATGTATCGACCGCCAGTCCGGTTCAACTGCCCGCCTGAAATAGTGTTGATCACATTGCTCGGCGAATCGTCGGAGATTCCCGATGGTTGAGAATGATCGTGGCTCACCACGGACCGTGGCACAATCTCGTGGGCGCTCGAGCACCGCGCCACCCAACCAGGATCGTTAGACGACAGCTCGCAAACGCACTGGGGATAGAGATCGTCCTTGCTTTTCGAAAGGGTCATGCATGTCAGAACGTGAAGTCATCCGCGTCGGTGTTATCGGATGTGGAGCCGGCATCTTTCATCTTCAGGGCTATTCTGAAGATCCGCGCGTCAAGATCGTCGCGCTCGCCGGGCTCGATACCGAGCGCTGTCAACGGCTTGCCAGGGAGTTCGAAGTTCCACGGGTGTACAGTGAGTATCAGGAGCTGCTGGCCGATCACGACATCGACGCGGTGAGCGTGGTCGTCCCGAACAACCTCCATCTGCCGGTCACGCGGGCAGCATTCGAAGCGGGCAAGCATGTGCTGGTGGAAAAACCACTTGCGGGCACCTCCGCTGACGGCGCCGCAATGGTCGCCGAAGCAAAAAAGCACGACAAGCTGCTCGGCATCGCCTTTCAGCGACGCTGGCGGCACGATGTGCAGATCGTCAGGGAGCAGATCGAGTCCGGCGCGATGGGCAACATCTACTACGCCAAGGCGTACTGGATGCGCCGCGCAGGCATTCCTGGCTGGGGCAGCTGGTTCACCTCGAAGGCAGCGGCCGGCGGCGGCCCGCTGATCGACCTTGGCGTGCATGTGCTGGATATGGCGTTGTACATGCTCGGGAATCCTCCCATCACAAGCGTCACGGCGTCGACCTACAGCGAAGTCGGCTCGCGGGGCAAGGGCAACTGGCCCGGAAGCGCGCCCCGCACCGGTGGTTCCAACACCTTCGAGGTGGAGGATCTGGCGACCGCGTTCCTGCGGTTCAACAACGGGGGCACGTTACTGCTCGAAGCGGCCTGGGCGGCATACACCGAAATGTCCGACGAGTTTGGCGTGCAGCTTTACGGCAGCAAGGGCGGCGCTAAAATCCACTCGAAGGATTACGCCGATGTCGACACCCTGCAGCTCTTCACCGATGTCGCGGACACCGCAAACGACTCGCGACCCCGGCTGATGCATCGACTCGGCCACAGCTATATCACCAGGAATTTCGTCGATGCCATCCTGAACGGGACGCCGCTGTCACCCAACGGTGAGGAAGGGCTCGACCGGGTCCGCATCATCGAGGCGGTGTACAAATCCGCCGAGCTTGGCCGGGAGATCACCCTCGACGAGATCGAGTAGGATGGCCACCCAGCGCCAGTGCCATCCAAATACTGGTCGTCATGCTGAGCGGAGCGAAGCATCCCCGCGCGAAGCGCAAACGAAAAGGTTGGCGCGTCGAGGGCCAAAGGCACAACGGTGTGTGAGCTTCAATTGGTTGCGCTTCGCGCGGAGATTCCCAATAGACGGTCCCGCGGGGACCGAGCGGATGCGGTCCATCGACTCCGACCTCCGCTCGGAATGACATCAGGGTGTATGGCACGATTGTGCGCATGGCGACAGGCCGCATTCACCAACGAAAGGATCACAGAAACATGTCCACCGACCTTCGTGTCACCGTTTGGAACGAATTTCAGCACGAGAAGAAGGACGAAGAAGTTGCCAGGGTCTACCCCGACGGCATCCATGGCGCAATCGCCGAAGGACTCAACGACGTTGAAGGCATCACGGCGGGAACCGCAACCCTCGATGAGCCGGAACACGGCCTGACCGAAGCCGTCATTGCGGAAACCGATGTACTGATCTGGTGGGGCCACATGGCCCATGGCCAGGTCCAGGACGAGATTGTCGACCGGGTCCACGCGCGCGTGCTGGATGGCATGGGCCTGATCGTGCTCCACTCCGGTCACTACTCGAAAATCTTCAAAAAGCTGATGGGCGCAACCTGCAGCCTGAAGTGGCGCGAAGCGGACGAGAAGGAACGCCTGTGGGTGGTTCGTCCCGGTCACCCCATCGTGCACGGCCTAGGTGAGTACATCGAGCTCGAAGCCGAAGAAATGTACGGCGAGCACTTCGACATCCCGCAACCGGACGAACTCGTCTTCGTCAGCTGGTTCCAGGGCGGCGAGGTCTTCCGCAGCGGCGCGTGCTACCAGCGCGGCGCTGGCAAGGTATTCTATTTCCGGCCCGGTCACGAGACCTACCCGACCTACTACAATCCCGAGATTCGCCAGGTCCTTGCCAACGCGGTTTGCTGGGCCACTCCGGCGGGCGGACCGCGGCGCACCATCGGTAACGTCGATCCCATTGAAGAGCTGTCCTGGTACGACAAGAAGCAACACATGACCGAGGAATACGCGTAGGCGCTTGCCACGCGAGCGGGCATCCTCGACGGTGTATAGCAGGTATGTTTGGCATTCACTACCTAACGTCGGTGTACAGTATAGAGGGAGCCATGAAGGTTGCGTTCCATCAGGAGGAGCCAGGTTGAAAAGCGTCGAGGGTACGTACCGCAATGGCAAGGTCGAGTTGTCGGAGCTTCCTGACGACGTGCCTGAGGAGGCGCCCGTCATTGTGACGTTCGTCGAGCCAGGCCGCGTGGACCTCGAGCGCCGCGGCATCAGCGAAGCTCAGGCAGCGATGCTGCGTGACAGCCTGATAGCGTTCGCTGAGGAATGGGAGAGTCCAGAAATGGGAGCCTACGACGATTATGCCGCCGCCAGAGCCCAAAGAGACTCATAGGCGCGGCAGCGTCGTGCTGGTACTCTTTCCGCTCTCCGACTTGCGTACAGCCAAGGCGCGGCCCGCCCTGATCGTGCAAGCCGACGAACTCGGGAGTGGTCTCGCTCAGGTCATCGTCGCGATGATCACCAGCCGGATGTTCCGAGCCGGTCACCCGAGCCGCGTCGGCGTGCATCTGTCCACGATGGACGGTGAGCGTTCGGGGCTGCTGGCCGACTCTGTGGTAATGACGGATAACCTGGCGACAATCACCAGCACGGCGATCGAGCGGGTTATCGGGGAACTGCCAATGACGGAGGTAGATAGAGCGTTGCGTCACACCTTGGGGTTATAAGTTCCGCCGTGCATACGAAGGCGCAAACGGCAATATTGACGTTGTTTGAAAGACAGGAACGGGTACGCTGAGAGAGCCGGAAGCTTGGCGCCAGTCACGAATGGACTCACTGCGTGGCACGCGCGACCGGCGAGGGGTTCAAGGGCAATGCCGTTCGCTGGGCTGCCCCGGCGGAAGGGCCACAGCGCACCTTCGGTAACGTCGATCCCATTGAAGAGCTGTCCTGGTACGACAAAAAGCATTCCGTGACCAAGGGGTACCGGTAGAGCGATTTCGATAAATTGCGACTTTGGCTCTGTATCCAGTTCATGGCTTGTGTGGGGCAAGGGTGGTCCCAGCTAACGGGACCGCCCTTCCAAATCATCCCGGTAGTCAGTGTTCGTCGCCCATTCCTCCATTCCTTTGGAAATTGACATATCGATATAATGGCGACATAATGGCGACGCACCTCAGCAGGCACGATGCTGTACGATCGAAAGGGCAGTGACGGGGATATTGTCGTGACAACATCCGATTCTTCCGAGCAAACCTATTCATGGGTTCACGCCGACATAGAGCAACTTGCTACGGTTACGGCCGATTTCGAGGCGAAAGCCGAACGCGCAAATCAATCGCTAGTGATCAGTATCCGCACTCGGCAATTGTCACTCTCCCTTGTTTGGCGACAGCAGTGACGTGTATGCCAGAGACGGCAAGCACCTAAACGCATTCGACGCGCACTCGGGCCAGGCCATGTGGCGATTCCCGATGACGGTTGGTCGGGACTGTCATGGTTCCATCATAGTGATTGATAGCGTCATCTATGCAATCATGGAGGAACACCTTGTTGCGTTAGCTACCTTGGCCGCTTGCCAACTATTGCCAACTTTTCAAAACGTTGCTCCGCTAGCACACAGTCTCGGGAGCACTCCGCCAACTGCAACACACATGTATGCGCCGCGCGGCTGGCCGCCTTGCCCTGATGCGTCCGCATGGAGCGACCGTTGATGACACGTCTCCCCCACCGTCTCCCGTCTCTGCTGATGTCCCTGCTGCTGACCGCCGTGGTGATCGGCGGTAGTGGCCCGGGAGTGATCGCCTCCCAAGATGGTGGGAGCCAGCCGTGCCTGCCCCAAGCCGCAACCCCTGAGCCCGCTACCGCCGCGACACCCACTCCCAGCGAGTGGACGCAGCTTCCGGAGATGCCACGTCCCCGCTCCGAGCTGGGCGCGGCGGTGGTCGGCGGCACGATCTTCGTGGTCGGAGGCTTCGGTGGCATGGCCATGCTGGATTGCTACCACACCACAAGCGGGACCTGGAGCGCCGGCGCCGACCTGCCGCGGGGCGTACACCACCCCGGCGTTGCCGCCCTCGGTGGTCTGGTGTACGTGGCCGGCGGCTACACGAAAACCGGTGTCACGGACGCGGTGTGGGCCTACGACCCCGCGTCGAACACCTGGGAAGCGCGCGCGCCGTTGCCCGAGCCGCGAGGCGCGTTCGGGATGGTGGCGCTCGACGGTCGCCTATACGCGGTTGGGGGCGCGCTCGAGCGACGTGGCGGTCCGGCCGCTGGCAGTGTGGTGATGTACGATCCCGCGACGGATTCCTGGGCGCCGCGCGCCCAGATGCCGACCCCGCGCGAACACCTCGCCGTTGTCGCCAGCGATGGCCGGATTTATGCGATTGGCGGTCGCGCGAGTGGCGACGAGGGCGAGCGATTTGCCGCCGCCGCCGAGGTGTATGACATCGTGACCGACCAATGGAAGACGCTGCCCGAGCTGCCGACCCCACGCGGCGGCTTCCCCGGTGTGTTCACGCAGGGGCAAGTTGTCGTGCTCGGTGGCGAGCGCGGGACCAGGGCGTTCGACACGGTCGAGGCGTATGACCCGGCACGTGGCGAATGGCGCGCTTTGCCGCCGATGCCCACCGCACGTCATGGGCTGGCCGCCGTGGTGATCGGCGGCGCGATCTACGCCATCGGTGGCAGCACCCAGGCCCGCGTGGCGGAGAACACCGGCGCGAATGAGGCGATCAGGGCGAACCCTCCCACATGACGTTTGTGGCTGCCACTCGCGCATGCGCCGCGGTCGTGCTCATTTTTCGCGCGAATTGACGTTTCGCGCCTCTGGGGGCACACTGTGTGCATACGCAGTCGACACAAGCGAACGGGTCCGTCCAGGCGCGGAGGGCCAACGATAGTCCTCCCCATGGCGTACCCCTGACGCCATGCCGGCGCGATCGTCATCGACCATCGTGTATCTGAAGGAGGAATCGGCATGTCACGTTCTCTATCGCGGATCATGCAGTCGAATCATACGCGCCGGGAGCTGGCTCGCCGCGGAGCTGCCTTCGGGGTGTCCGCTCCACTGCTAGCTGGGTTCGCCGGCATTTCACCAGCGGAAGCGCTCGCCCAAGATGGCGGAACCGTGCAGCTCGCCTCGTACAACAGCGACCCGGCGCCACGGGCTCGCATGGAGGGGGCCGTCGAGCTGTACAACGAATCGTCAGACTACACGATCGAGCTCAACACCACCGAGCACGAGGCGTTCAAGCTGGCGATCCGGACCTACCTGGCGTCAGACGATCCGCCCGATGTGCTGACATGGTTCGCCGGCAACCGGATGCGCTTCTTCTCCAGCGCTGGCTTGCTCATGCCCCTTGACGATCTCTATGCCGCCAACGGCTGGGAAGAAGCCTATCCAAAAGGGATCCTGGCGGTCTCCAAGGGTCGGGATGGCTCCTACTACTTCGCCCCTACCTCCTACTATCACTGGGCCATCTGGTACAGGCCCAGCATGTTCGAGGAGCTGGGCCTCGAAATACCTCAAAATTGGGAACAGTTCCTTGGCCTTGTGGATGCGTTAAGTGAAGCGGGCAAGATACCCATCGCCATTGGCACGCTGGCGCCCTGGACCGCCGCGGCATGGTTCGACTATTTCAACATGCGCGTGAACAGTCCCGAGTTCCACATCAGCCTGTGCGATGGCGAAGTTCCCTATAACTCGCCAGAGGTGAAGGCGGCGTTTGAGCCATGGCGGGAGCTGCTCGACCGGAAAGCGTTCCTGCCGCAACCCGAAGCGTACAGTTGGCAGGATGCGGTCACGCCGTTCGCGCAAGGCGACGCTGGGCTGTACCTGATGGGACGGTTCATCGTCGACCAGTTCCCCGACGAGCTCGAAGACGACCTCGACTTCTTCCGTTTCCCAACCATCACCGAGGGCGTGCCCGTGGGTGAGGACGCGCCGACCGATGGCTTCTTCGCAGCTGTCGAGGCGTCCAACCCCGAAGGCGCGAACGATGTGCTCGCGTTCCTGGGCAGCGCCGAAACGCAGCAGTGGTTCGTCGAGCAGGGAGGGTCGCCGGCGGTGCATCAGGACGTTCCCCTCGATATCTATGACGACATCACCCGCAAGGGCGTCGAAATGCTGCAACAATCCGACCTCATCGCCCAATTCTACGATCGGGATACGCATCCCGAAATGGCCTCACACGGCATGGCCGCCTTCATCGAGTTCTGGAACAACCCGGATGAGCTCGATCGTATCCTCGATGAGCTCGACGAGGTACGACAGCGGGTGTACGAGTCCGAATCCTGATCTTCCGCATGTTCGCGGGGTCACCACACGTGCGCAATGACCCCGCGATACCGTTTCGGGCCTCCAGCGTCAAGGGGACATCATGGCTGAAACAACACTCCCCACTCGACATACGGGCGTCTCCGGATCCACCCACAAGCCTCTGTGGCGAGACGCGCATCGACTCACACCGTACGTGTTCCTGATCCTGCCTGTCACGCTGTACAGCATCTGGGTGATCGGGCCGATGTTCTATTCGGTCTGGATGAGTTTCACCAACTCCGACGGTGTCACCCGGCAGGAGTTTATCGGGCTGGACAACTACCAGCGCTTGTTTCAGGACGATATCTTCTGGACCTCGTTCTTTAACAACATCAAATGGCTGGTATCCTTCATCACCATTCCCATCGTCGCTGGTCTCGGATTGGCCCTTTTGCTGAACAATGACCTGCCCGGCACGCGCTTTTTCAAGGCAGGTTTCTTTTCGCCCATGGTGGTGTCGTCCGTCGTGATCGGCGTCATCTGGTCCTGGATGTATCAACCGTTCGGGTTGATCAACGAAATGCTGGCCGCGCTCGGGCGCGATGGCATGCCGATTGGCTTCCTCGCCGACCCCGACCTCGTCACCTGGTCGATCATCGGCGCGGCGCTGTGGCGCCAGGTGGGATACGTGATGCTGCTTTACCTCGCCGGGCTGAAGAATGTCGACAAGACCCTGGTGGAGGCGTCGCGCGTCGACGGCGCGTCGTCGTTACGCTCGTTTCGCGACATCGTGCTGCCGATGCTGCAACCGGTGACGGTGATTATCGTCGTGATCTCGATCATCGATGCGCTGCGATCCTTCGACCTGGTCAACATCATGACGCGGGGCGGACCCTACAACCAGTCGAATGTGCTCGCGCAAATGATGTATATCGAGGCGTTCCAGAACTACAACATGGGGTATGGCGCCGCGATCGCCGTCGTCCTCGCCCTGATCAGCATCGTCTTCATCTTCGCCTACCTCCGCCACATGCTGAAGGACGAGATGGAGTTCTAGCGACTGCCCGATGCGAGTTATCCTTCGCCGGAGAGACTTCATGGCAACCACAACCGCACATCTCGATACCGGTGAGTACCGCAAGAAACGCAATTGGCGACCAATCAGGATCGCTTTCTACTACCTGTTCCTGGTGCCGTTGTTGTTGATCTGGCTCATCCCGATCTTCATGACCTTTCTCACGGCGGTGAGATCGCTTGACGACATCACCCTCAATGGACCGTTCAGCTGGCCCACCTCGTTCGAGCTCCAGAACTTCTCGCAAGCCTGGACCCAAGGTGGCCTTAATCGGTACATGCTGAACTCCTTCATCATCACGATTCCGGCCCTGGTGATCTGCCTGTCCCTGTCGTCCCTGGCCGCGTTTTCGCTTGCCCGCTTTCGCTTCAAGGGCAACCTGATCATCTATTTCACCTTTGTCGGCGGCAGCCTCCTGCCGTTCCAGATCCTGATGCTGCCTGTCTATCGCCTGGCGAATACACTCAATCTCTACGACACCTACTGGGCGCTGATCATATTTCACGGCGCATTCCAGATTGGCTTCTGCACCTTCGTGCTCCGGAATTTCATGCGAACCATTCCGGGTGAGATTTTCGACGCGGCGCGGATCGATGGCGCAAGCGAATTCCGGATTTACCGGCAACACGTCGTACCGCTCTCCCTGCCCGCCATCGCGGCACTGGCGACACTCGAGTTCACCTGGATATTCAACGACTATCTCTGGGCGCTCATCCTTGTCCAGCGCGATGAGCTCAAGCCGGTCACCACCGGTCTTGCCAGTCTTCAGGGCGAATTCATCCGGGCGTACAACATTCAGTTTGCCGGCACACTGATCGCGGTGGTCCCCACCGTCTTGTTGTTTGTGTTCCTTCAGCGATACTTCATCCAGGGCCTGACGATGGGATCAGGCAAGTAACCGGTCATGGTTCAAGCCGGGTCGGCGTCGACAGTATCTGGAGCAAAAACCAACATGACATCCCGGCACACTGACCTCCTCGTCCTCGGCGGCGGCGCCATGGGCACCGCGGCGGGGTGGGCCGCCGCCAATCGCGGTCTCTCAGTCCGCGTGCTCGAGCGGTTCGGGCATATCCACGACTTCGGAAGCCACAGCGGCATCACCCGCATCTTCCGGCACGCCTACGCCGAAGGTGTCGATTACGTGCCCTGGATGCTGGAAGCTGACGACGATTGGCAGGGGCTCGAGGATCGGGCCGGAGAGACGTTTATCCAGCGCGTCGGCGTGCTCGACATGGCCGCTCCCGGATCGTCGCAGGCTCGTGACGCGCGCGCCTCAGCCGACGCCTGGAACCTCGACTACGAATGGCTGGCTGGCGCGGACGTGCGAAAGCGGTTTCCGGCAATGAATGTCCCCGACGATTGGGAAACCTGCTACACCACCCGCTCCGGCGTGATTGAGCTGCAGCCCGCCTTGCGCGCCATGGGCCGGGAGCTTGTGGAAGCGGGAGGCCATTTGGAAACGAACTGCCGCGTGACGTCCTGGACTGCCAGTGACCAAGGCGTGTCGGTCGAGTCTGAATGTGGCACGTTCACCGCCGATGCGCTCGTCATCACCGCCGGAGCGTGGAACATCCACATGCTGAAGAAGCTTGGACTGCCGCTGGAGGTGTGGCGCATCCCGGTGCTCTGGTTCACCTCAGCACAGCCTGAGACGATCATGCCGGACGCCTGCCCGTGCTGGATGGCTGAGGTCGATGGCACGCTCGTGTATGGCGTTCCGCAAGTCGGGGCGACCGGGATGAAGGCGGGCGTGCATAGCCAGGGCATTCGCTCCGATCCAGATACCGTTGATCGCGACGTCCACCAAAGCGACATCGACGAGATCATCGGGCCCTTCATGCGGACCTACCTGAATGGTTTCACCGGTGAGGTCGACAGCTCGACCGTTTGCATGTACACGATGACACCTGACCAGCACTTCCTGATCGACCGGCATCCGGATCACGCCAACGTCGTATTCGGCGCCGGGTTCAGCGGTCACGGCTTCAAGTTCGCGCCGGTGATCGGCAAGCACCTGGTCGAGCTGGCGGTTGATCGATCGGCGCCCCCCAGGAACCTGTTCGGCCTGGGCCGCTTCGCCGGTTCACCCAGCCAATCGTAGGTGCCCCTCTGTTTTAGTCAAGCGGTGGTGGCGGGGTTGTACATGGTCCGATCGCGCAGCGGCCACAACTCGCGCACCCGATGCATCCTGAGTACCTGTGGGCATCACCACTTCACGCTTTGTGCGCCCTTCGGGCACACCGGGCGGACAACCCTCGTTCGCCGCCCTACGGCGGCTCACGTCGGGGTCCGCCCCTACGAGAGTGCTCCCGCGTACTCTGCCCCCGCTACAACTCCTCCGGCGCGCCGGGATATCGCCGGTAATGCGAAACATCGTCGTCCACCAGCGCTCCAGCCAGGTCGACATCGTCTTCGAAATCGTCGTCATCGAGCGCCGCCAGCGCCGTGTCGATCGCGTCTGGGTCGGAACCAGCCGGCCAGCCACCGCCCGCGGCACGCCACTCGCCCACGACTTCCCGCAGGCGACGATCGCTCATGATCTTGCCGGTCGCCGACGTCTTGCGCGCGCTGCCGCTGTCCAGCAGGTCTCCCAGGCCCTCACGCAAATCCCGATCGAATGCTTCGTGCTGGGCGATGTCAAACCGTGTGGTGAACGGAAACAGCGACGTGCGCCCCGTTTGCAGGTATTCGATCGCGCGCACCACAAGATCGTGGTCATACGGCCGCTCCGGAGAAATCTGCGCCATTCGTTGCTCCTTGTCATGCCATCATCACCGGACGCCGGTCGGTGTCGCTCAAACGCCTCTGCTTCTGACCATAGTGTACTCGGCAGTCGACATCTCACGGTATCCTCAATCACAGAAGTGGATGCGATGCCACATCATCGAAATGGGCCGCATCACCCGCCATCCCGGCGGCTCACGCCGCCGCCAACGAAAAGGACCCACCACACACATGCCAACACCGGTCAAGGGCGCCACTCCGCTGGTCACCCATACCCTCGACAACGGCCTGACCGTCTTCCTGCGCGAAGACCACGGCGCTCCCATCACCTCCTTCTGGATCTGGTATCGGGTCGGCAGCCGCAACGAGCTGCCGGGCCGCACCGGGCTCTCCCACTGGGTCGAGCACATGCAGTTCAAGGGCACACCGTCGCTGGAAAAAGGCGCGATCTTTCGCGAGGTCTCCCGCCACGGCGGCGCCCTCAATGCCATGACCTCGATGGACTGGACCGCCTATTTCGAAACCCTGCCCGCTGACAGGATCGACCTGTCGCTGAAGATCGAATCCGACCGCATGCGCAACTCCCTTTACGACCCCGATGAAGTGGAGAGCGAGCGCACCGTCATCCTGAACGAGCGGCAGGGCGCCGAAAACCGCCCAACCTATCACCTCGCCGAAGAGCTGATCGGCGCAGCTTTCCGCTCGCATCCCTACCGTCACATGGTGATCGGGCACGAAGCCGACCTGCGGGCGATCTCGCGGGACGATCTCTACGATCACTACCAGGGTTACTACACGCCAGGGAACGCGTTCATCTCGATGGCTGGCGACTTCGACGCCGGAGAGATGCTGCAACGCATCGAGCGGGCATTCGGCTCCATCCCGAACGGAAACCCGATCGAACCAGTGATCGCGACCGATCCGCCCCAGCAGGCGGAGCGCCGGGTGACATTGCACCGACCGTCGCCCGCCCCGTACATGATGATGGGCTATCGCATTCCGGAGGCAAGCCATCCGGATATCCCGGCGCTGCTCGTGGCCGATTCGATCCTCTCTGGCGCGAAGCCGATGGGTATGGGCGGTGGTAGCGCCATGGGACGCTCGTCAAGGCTATACCGGTCGCTGGTGTCAACCGGTCTCACCCGTGGCGCATCGTCGGGCGCCGGCCTCCACCTCGACCCCTTCCTCTGGACTTTCTCCGCGACGGCGCTGCCGGGCGTCGAGCCTGAGCGCATCGAAGCCGCCTTCGAGGAGCAGCTGGCGACGCTGCGCGACGAGCTCGCTTCGGAGGACGAGTTCCTGAAGGCGCGCAAGCAAATCCGCGCCCAGTACGTCTATTCCACCGAGACCGTCACCGCGCAGGCGTTTTGGACGGGCCAGATGGAGATTGTCGATCACGCCGGTCGCGTCGATACCCTGGAAGAGGAGCTCGCCGCCGTCACCCCGGAGGACGTCCGGCGGGTGGCCCAGACCTGGCTTGTGCCCACCGGGCGGACCATCGGCTGGGAGCTGCCGGTGCAGAATGGCTCGGCCAGCGGCGGTGTTGATGCTCCAGAGCCAGTTGCTGATCAGGTGGAAGCGGTTGCGCCGTTCAACCTCGAACGCCCATGGTATCTCAGCGATGGTGTCGAATCTGGCGGATCCTACGGCTTTGTCCGCACTACCCTGCCCAACGGAATCGTCGTGCTCGCACAACCCCGGCCCGGCGACCCGGCCATCGACGGCAGCTTCAGCATCGAGGCCGGTCAGAGCGCGACGGAGGATGATCGCCCCGGCATTGCCTCGTTGTTGGCCGACAATCTCAATCGAGGAACGGAGCACCGCACGTTTGAGCAGTACAACGAAACGGTAGATGGTCTTGGCGCGATGATAAGTGCCGGCGCTGGTCGCCGCACCATGAGTGTTGATTTCCATTCACTCGCCGAGGATTTGCCCACCGTGCTCGACCTCGTCGGTGACCTCATCCGGCATCCGGTTTTCCCGGAGGACGAGCTGGAGCGGGTCCGGCGGCAAACGCTGACATCGTTGCGGGAAGACGAAAACGACACCGGTTCAGTTGCCGGCGACGCCATGCGCGAGCTCCTCTATCCTGAGGGACATCCTTCCCGGATGCCGCTCGAAGGGACACCTGAATCCATCGAATCATTCAGCCGCGAGGATATGGTTGCCTATCATCGATCCCACGTTGGGCCTTCCGTGACCACGGTCTCACTCGTCGGTGGCATTGAGTCGATCCAGCAAGCGGTCGACGAGCTGCGACGCACCTTCGGCGACTGGCGGGTGGAGGTTCCTGATATTCATCCACCGCACGCGATCGACGCGCCTTCCGAAACGCGACGTGATGACCGGGAAATCGAAGGGAAGAGCCAGAGCAACCTCGTCCTCGCCTTTCCAACCCTGCCCCGTGCTCACAAGGATTACTACGCGCTCAACGTCGCCAATGTGATTCTCGGCCAGCTCGGCCTTATGGGCAGGCTCGGTGCGACCGTGCGCGACGAGCATGGTCTCGCCTACCACGTCTCCAGCTCGTTGTCGGCGGGAACCGTCAACAGCATGTGGAGCGCTCGCGCCGGGGTCGATCCCGCCAATGTCGATCGCGCCGTGGACGGCGTCCTGGCGGAGCTGCGGCGGCTTCAGTCCGAACCAGTGTCCGCCGACGAGCTGCGCGACGCGAAGACGTACATCGTCGGCAGCCTGCCACTCGGGTTGGAATCGCTCGGCGGCGTGACCGACCTGCTGCTCCGCATCGAGCGGTTCAAGCACGGACTTGACTATCTCGATCGCTTTCCCGATTTCATCAACGCCCTGACCGTGGATGACCTGCAACGTGCCGCGCGGGAACATCTCGATCCTGATCGGGTGGTCATCGGGGTGGCCGGCCCGGAGCGGACAGCGTGATTGCCGCCGATCACACACTGGTGGCGTCACTAACGCTGATCGCGGTCAACGTCGGAACACCGTCCGAGCTGCTCGACGACCGCACCGGAAAATCCACCCTTACCGGTATCGTGAAACAGCGCGTGCCGCCCCCCACCGTGCAGGTCGACAGCCTCAACATCGAAGGCGACCGGCAGGCTGATCTGCGCAATCACGGTGGCGTCGACAAGGCGGTTTATTGCTACTCGCACGATCATCTGCCCGCCTGGCGCGACGAAATCGGCTACCCCGACGACAGTGACGCGCCGTTTGGCGAGAACCTCTCGATCCGTGGCGCAGCCGAGGACGACATCCACATAGGCGATCGGTGGCAGTGGGGAGAGGTCGTGCTGGAGGTCGCGCAACCACGCTGGCCATGCTTCAAGCTGGGACTGCTTTCCGGCCTGCACGATCTCCCGGCGCGCCTGATTAACAACGAGCGGAGCGGCTGGTACTTTCGTGTCCTGGAGCAAGGATCGGCCTCAGCGGCGGACGCGAGCCTCACGCTCATCAATCGAATCGACGGTGCGCCAACCGTGCGAGCGGCATTCCAGGCGGCCAGGGGGCTCTTGCCGCCTGACCACGCGCATCGAATCGCGACAATGCCGGAGCTGGCCGCAGCCTGGCGACACACCATCACGACCCGCTACGGCAATCCACCAACCTGAGCACGGCGTACACAGGTCAGAAGGAGCTCCTCGAAGATACTGACAACAAGGACACGACATGAACGCCAGGCAGGAATGGGTCCGGAAGTTTCCCAATGTCATCGTCGGCGTGCTTGCCGGCGCCGTGGGCGCGATCGTGACGGCGCTGGTCATGGCGCTGAGCCGATACTGGTTCGGTATCATGCCGCCACCCGAGTCCGTGCCCGACCGCGTCGCCCCCTTGCTGGATATCGAAACATTCTTCGATTTGTTCGGGACGTACGGTGGCTATGACGGTCTCAAGCAGTTCGGCATCATGTCGGGTCTGCGCGGCCTGTTCACGGTGGGCGTCATCGTCGGCGCCATCTACGCCCTGGTCATCGAAAGTCGCTTTTCGCGCCGCTCGCCGCGCTGGTTGCTGGGAGCCTCTCGCCCGGCATGGTTGTTCATGATGATGGCGGTCCTCGCCGTCTGGATCGGGTTCGTGGCCTTCCTCTGGCCGGTGCTGCCCGCCAACTACATCGGTATTCCCTACTCGACCGCCCGCATCGTCTCCATTGTCGCGCTCCTGATCTGGTACATCATTTTCGCGGGCACGGTGATGCTGGTCTATCGGGCCACGACATCCCGTCTCGCCCGTATGCGGCCCGGACACGCGGAGGCGTCATCAACACCAGCTGGCGGCACCCACACGACGGGCAGTTCCTCCCCGGAAAACATCCCTCCGGCGCCTGAGACAATCCTGCCCCTGTCCCGGCCAATCAACAGGCGGGGTTTTCTCGCCGCGGCAGTTGGCGCGGCGTTGGTCTCCCCGCTGTACGAAGTGATGAAAGAGCTCTACTTCGACGCAACCTTTTTCTACGATGGCCGTGTCTACAGCGGAGACGACATTGAACCCATCGCGCCCATCGACCGCTTCTATACGGTCACCAAGAATGTGGTGGATCCGGATGTCGACCGTGACCTCTGGCGGCTGGAATTCCGGGGAGCGATCGACAACGACATCACCCTGAGCTTCGACGACCTGCGGGATTATGAGCAGGTCGACCAGGAAACGACGTTGTGTTGCATCAGCAACCGGATTGGCGCCGGGTTATTCAGCAATGCGAGCTGGCGCGGTGTGCGGCTTCGCGACGTGCTCGAGTCCGCTGGCGTGCATGATGACGCCTACGAAGTGAAACTCACTGGCGCCGACGCCTTTGTCGACACATTTGGCATGGACTACGCTCTCGACGAGAACACGCTGCTGGTCTACATGATCAACGGCGAGCCACTGCCCCGGATTCACGGCTATCCGGTCAGGGTTATCGTACCCGGTCTCTTTGGCGAGAAGAACGTCAAGTGGATCACCCGAATCGATGTGGTCACGGAAGACAAAGAGGGGTTCTATGAGCAGCAGGGGTGGGGTCCGGATTTCATCCCGCCAACCCGTTCGGACCTGTTCGACCCGCGCACCCGCGGGGCGGGGCAGTCGGCCAGTTTTCGCGAGCCACTTGTCGCGGGCACGCAGGTCGAGATTCGCGGTCGCGCGTTTGCCGCCGATCGTGGGATCAGGTCCGTCGAGGTGACGACCGACGGCGGGCAGACCTTTGCCCCGGCCACCATCTACTACCCTGGCACCGATCTCACATGGTCCCTGTGGAGATATTACTGGTCACCGGAGAATCCAGGTAAGTACCAAGTGTATTCCCGCGCCGTCGACGGAACCGGCACACCGCAGCCGTCCGAGCCGCAAGGTATCATTCCGGACGGCGCGCAAGGGTACAACATCGCCACCGCTACCGTCGTCGAGCGCGTGACATCATAGCTGCTCTGGAAAGTTGAGCAATTTGCGCATCAGTCGCCCCGTAGTCACGAACGACGTCAAGCGCATCCAATGGCATCCCGCCAAGACTTCGATGTGAACGAGGGAACATTGAACGCGCGAGAGGGATCTGGTTATCACGATCCGAAGCGCGTTCACGTACCTCACCTACGTCAGGAACGATGTCGGCAGCCATTCCCGTTCCGCCCGGAACAGATCGTCGGTCATTGAACGGACCTGGTCCAGCGTCATCACCGCACCAGTGAGCGGATCGAGCGCAATCGCCTGGTAGACGTGCCCCCTCGAGCCCATTTGCGCTGCCACCACCGCCAGTTGCTGGACATTGATGTTGGTCTGGTTCAGGGCGGCACACTGTGGTGGCAATGCTCCCACATGGGTAGGCTGGACACCATTAGCGTCGATGAGACAGGCAGCTTCGACGCAACAGCCAGCGGGCAGGTTGTCGATAAGCCCGGCATTCGGCACGTTGCCGTAGATCACGGTCGGCTCACCGGCTTCCATCGCGTTCACGATCAGCGCGCCGTACTCCACCGAGCGTTCCAGGCGCTCGATCAGCCGATCACGCACCTCGACCGTCTGCGCGGCGAAGTCCCGCGCCAGGCAAATCTGGTAGTAATCCCAGCGATCCTCGATAAATCGCCCGATGTCGTCCGGATTCTTTCGGAACCAGGGCGTATATTCACTGGCGTGGTGGCTCGACTCAGTGTGGAAGTAGCCGAAGGTCTCCATGATCGCGGTTCGCACCCGTTCCGCACCGCCTTCATAATCGGAATCTCCCCGACCCGTGCCACTGTGGTCTCCGGCGTCCTGTTCCAACTCGCCCGAACTCGTGGGTTGCCAGAGATGCCGCCGGATCATAGTTTGGCGCAACCGGGGATACACATCCTCATCGCCGTGCAGGAATGTCAGGAACCACGCCTGGTGGTTGATCCCAGCGCAGGTAAATGCCACGTCGTCGTACGGGATGTTCAGCGTCCGGGCGAGCATGCGGGACGTTCCCTGCACGCTATGGCACAAGCCGACCGTGCGAATCCCTTTCTCGCTCAGGTACCAGCACGCCATCGCCATCGGGTTCGCGTAGTTGATCAGCAGCGCATCGGGGCACAGCTCGTGCATGTCGGCGGCAATCGCGTCGTACGCCGGGACAGATCGCAGAAAACGGAACACTCCGCCCGGTCCCAGCGTGTCCCCGACTGTCTGGTCTAGCCCGTACTTCCGCGGAATCTCGACATCATGGCGGTAGGCATCCAGCCCGCCAACCTGGAAGGTGATGATCACGTAGTCAGCGCCGTCGAGCGCTTCACGCTGATCGGTGCTCGCGGTAATCGTCGGCCTGAGCCTATGGTGGTCGGCGACCTCATTCGCGGCGGCGGCTGTGGCCTCGGCGCGCTCGGCAACGATGTCCATCAGGGCGTAGGTGGCGGATTGCAACGCCGGAAAGCTGAGCAGGTCGCCCATCAGCCGCAGTGGAAAGTTGGTGCCACCGGCGCCGATCATGGCAATCTTCGGTTGAGATGATGCTGGTGTCCGCAGGATAGCCATGGAATTGTACTCCTGGAGATGCATGCGTCGTCGACCGGTTCACACCAGCATTGCACCAGACATACGCAGCCCCGGCAACTCGAGATCACCGGTATGTAGGCACGGATCCTGTGCCCAGGTGGCTTCGGAACCTGCCGGTTGCCAATGGTGTAAGACTGGATGTAGACGCCCTGAAACGAAAGGATCCGGAATGATCGCTCGCCGCCTCCGCCTTCTGACCGTCCTGATTGCGTTGCCGTTCCTGTGGTCCCCGGTTGCCACCGCGAGCCAGGCAACACCCGACGAGGCCACGCCGGTTGCCGATGCCGGTTGTGACGTCACCCTGCCCAACGGCGAGATGCCGCCGGGCAAGGAACCAAACGACCTTGGTTGGTTCGGTAGCGGCGCGACCGATGCCTCGCTCTGGCTGATGATGACGTGGGAGAACGGTGTCCAGCCGGTCCAGCCGCCGGCAACGCTGCCCAACCCGGACGAGTTCCCGCTCAAGCTCACATTCTGGCGCGGCGAAGGCAGTGGTGAGGTCACCGTCACCGCTCAGTCGGCTGACGGCGAGCGGATCCCCGCTGACGTGTTCAAGCCATTCCGCGGCACCGTCATTCCCGGCGTCCACCCGCAGGGTGGCGCCGTGCCCGAACTGGGCTGCTGGACCGTCACCGCCACCGACGGCAACGACACAATCACCTGGACACTCCAGGTTGGCTCCCCGGACGGCTCCTGTGACGTGACCGTGCCCAACGGCGAGGTTCCACCGAACAAGGATCCGAACGACCTTGACTGGTTCGGCAGCGGCACGCCGGATGCCTCGCTATGGCTGATGATGACGTGGGACGACGGCACCTACAGCTCGCAACCATCGAGATATCAGGCAGACAATGGCTACGTCACAGGTCACGCGCTCCAGTTTGCGATTTTTCGCGGCGAGAGCAGCGGCGATATCACCCTTTCGGCAATCGACGCCAAAGGCCAGCCAATCAGCGACGACAGCCGGTATCTCTACCCTGAATATCCCACACCGATTCCAGGCATCGACGTGTTTACCGTCGTCGTCTTTTCAGGCGGTTGCTGGGCGCTGACCGCCACCGACGGCAATGACACCATCACGTGGACCGTGCTCGTCACCACTGCCATCGACGGGTGTGACATCACGCAACCCAACGGCGAAGCGCCGACCGGTGAGATGGGCGACAGATGGTACGGTGCCGGAAATCTCGATGCATCACTCTGGGTCCAACTGCCAACTCCACCGATCCAGTGGTTCCCGGACTTCGAGCCGCGCGACAACGGCGGGCACAGCATCAAATCTCCCTTCTGGCGCGGTGAAGGCAGCGGCCCTATCACCCTCACCGGCGAGCGGCTCGATGAACCAAGCGATTTCGAGCCGCGTATCGACGCCACGTGGGACGGCTATCCCATTCCCGGCTTCATCGCCACTGGCATCTGGTATCCGACCGAAGGTTGCTGGGAGTTGACCGCCACCGATGGCAACGACACGCTGACGTGGACCGTGCTGGTGCAGTCGCCATACAACTATTGTGACGCAACTTCCGGTGCCGATGACGAAGGTGGGATGCCCCATGGCGTCACCGAGGAGTTGTCCCTGGGCGATCCAGCCGCTCCGACGACAGTGGTGCATCCAACCCCAGATCAGTTTTACGGAGAGAACGGGCTCTACGTCCTGCTGGGTGACCCAAGCAGAACCGCTTGGCAATTCCTGGTCGACAGCGAGTGGGTCGCCGACGATGGCGCGATCACGCTGCCGAAATGGTTCTGGTATAGGGAAGGCGACGCCACTGGCGAGCTGACGATCACCGTCCAAAACCCTGCTCAATGGTTCCCGGTCGAGCCAAAGGTCGACATTCCGATGGGCTACGGAGACACAGGACTCCAGATCGCAAGCATCACGTTCCCTGGTCCCGGTTGCTGGGAGGTCACGGGCACATCGGGCGATGTCTCGATCACCTTCACCGTGCGGTTGGAGATTGTGCCGACCAGGGAATAGTCGCCACAGCGTGAGCCCAACCTCAATCTCCAGTAGCTTATCGAAGGGTCTTTCGTCACATGCGGACAGGCACAAGGCCTGTCCCTACGGGGTTTCGGTGATTGATCCTCGCAGATAGATGGCGGATACTCCGTCAATGACAACCTCCGCTCGCCCTACTGCCGGCCAGATCGTGCGCGGCTATCTCCTGCTGCCGCATGCGGTGCCGATCATCGTCGTGATGACTGCCACGGCCGCATTCGCCCTCGTCGCGGTGGGTGGCTGGCCGGGATTCGGTCCAATGACCCGACTGCTCGGCGCGATGTTCGGCGGGCAGCTCGCCATCGGCGCCATCAACGAGCTGGTCGATGTTGAGCTCGACCGGCAGGCAAAACCCCACAAGCCGATTCCGGCGGGACTCGTCTCCGAGCACGGCGCATGGATCATGGCCATCAGCGGACTGGCCCTGATGGCGATCCTGAGCGCAACCTTCGGCATTGGCTCGTTCCTGCTATGCGCGGTCGGCACCGTGACCGGTGCGGCGTACAGCATCTGGTTCAAGCGCACGATCTGGTCGTGGATTCCGTATCTTGTTGCGCTGCCGCTGCTGCCGATCTGGGTGTGGACTGCCCTGGACACGGTCGATGCCGGTCTGTTCGCCATTTATCCGATCGGCGCGGCGGCGGTGATCTCCGTCCAGCTCGCCCAATCGCTACCCGATGTCGAGACCGACCGGCGCGCCGGGGTGAAAACGCTCGCCGTTGCCCTGGGCGCAGGCAATGCGCGGTTCACATGCTGGGGAGGGATGTTGCTGGCCGCGGCGCTGACCGTTGCGCTCGCCTCCTGGCTGACTTCACATCCCGGGTGGGTCTGGATCGCCGCTCTGCTCGCTTGTGGGTTGGTGCTGCTCAACATCGCCATTTGGCGCCGGCATGCCAGAACGGGGGCGATGGCGTGCTTTCCCTGCATGGCCACCAGCGCGGTCCTCCTTGGCCTCGGCTGGACCACCGCGCTGGTGGGGTAAATCACCCTGAGCAACCAAACGAGCCCCGGACCGGTGTCCAGGGCTCGCGCTGAAGAGAAAATCAGCTGAACTGCCCGGCAATCATGTGCCGGCAATCCTTCGAGTACGACTCGCGTGAGCGAACCTACTGCTCGATGTCCTCACACCTGTTGCTAAACTCATCGGTGCCCGAATTGCCGACACACCAGTCACCGCCACCCGCTCCGCCATCCAGGTAGTCCCCGCCCGACCCGCCGAACGCGAAGTCGAAGTCGGCGGCATTGCCGAACAGCTGGTCGTTGCCACTCTCGCCGTACAGATCATCGTAATGCCCGTTGCCGTTGAGAATGTCGTTGCCGGAACCACCATAGATGATGTCGTAGCCGCCACCACCACAGACAATGTCGTTACCCGACCCAGCATCGATCCAGTCGTCGCCGCTGGAGCCGATGATCAGCTGGCTGCCCGAGCCTCCTTCTGTGACATCGCCAGCTACGGCGAAGATCACCTCGTAGTCGCCCGAGTCATACGCGTCCTCGCACCCGTTGGGGATTACAGATCCCCCTCCGGCACTTACCAGCCGCATGGGCAGGAACAGAGCAGCCAGCAATGCCACGAACATCGAAACTGTCACAACTCGTTTCATGGAAAAACCCCGTTTCTGATGGCCGTCAGGTTGGACGGCCTGAACACATGACGTGGAACCCGATACCCAAACCAGGACTAAACGTTCGATGCGCTCAGGCTTCTGACACGACGCCCACCCTCGAAGAGCGGGTGACGCCTTGACCAATCAGAAACGATGCGATCACCGTTTGCAGTATGACAAGTAAAATCGCCGCCGACAATAGGTCGTAGCGCTTGTCTATGCTCAAAAGTGCTAGTTGCTCGCCCCTCTCTGAAACAGGGTGCGTCTCTGGCGGCGCGTAATCGTATTCATGGCACGTGTCCCGAATAGGGAAGCCTGTACGACGCGTTTATATTTTTTTGCTGCACTCGCGGTACGGTACGTGCGTAATTACCTCCAATGTCGGGTAGTCGCATCTGTCGGGAGAAGAGCAAAGCGATGGCTGGCGCAGGTCACACACTCCACCGTTTCCAACAGCGCCTCCTGCCGCCGCTTCCTCGCCGCGAGCAAATGGAGCTGCTCGACGAGGCGGAACTTGACTCGCAAGAGCTTTCCGCCAACTTCCGCGATATCCGGCGCGTCAACAAGCTGCTCGGTGGGACATCTGTCATCCTTCGCCATCTTCCGCGCATGCTCGAAAGCTTCCCGACCGATCAGCCGGTGACCATCCTCGACCTCGCCACCGGCGTGGCCGATATCCCGGCCGCAATCTCCCGCTGGGCAAAACGGCACAACCGGCCAGTCACGATTGTCGCCAGTGACAACTCAGACGACATCCTCAATCTGGCCCGCGAGCAGGTAGCCGGATACCCTGATATCACCGTCGCTCGCTACGATGCCCGTGCCGTGCCACTGCCAGACAACCAGTTCGATATCGTGCTGTGCTCGCTTTCGCTCCACCACTTCTCTCCGGATGACGCGGTGCTGGTGTTGCGGGAGATGAACCGGCTGGCGCGACTTGGGTTCATCCTCAATGATCTCCACCGCGGGCGACTCGGCTACGCCGCCGCCTGGACCGCCGCTCGCCTCACAACCCGCAATCGCCTCACCCGCCATGACGCCCCGCTCTCCGTCCGTCGTGCCTACACACCGGGAGAGCTTCGCGAGCTGCTTCAGCGGGCCGGAATTGACAACGCCACGATCACCACCCACCCCTGGTTCAGGATAGCGGCCGTTGTCAATGTGGAAGCACGTCATGATTCGTGACGCCGAGGTGATCGTGGTGGGGGGCGGACCGGCAGGCAGCGCCACCGCCATACATTTGGCCGAAGCCGGACACGAGGTGCTGCTGCTCGACAAGGCCAGCTTCCCCCGCCACAAGGCATGTTCCGAGTTCATCAATCCGGCGTCGGTGCAATTGCTCGGCGAGCTGGGCGTGCTCGACGACGTGATGCGCGCCGGCGCGGACCGCATGGAGACCATGATCGTGCATGCGCCGGATGGTGGTCGGTTCCCGGTCAGCTTCGCGCAGGCGGAACCAGGGCGTCATGCCCTCGGCCTCTCCCGCTATCGCCTCGATCACATCCTGCTCGAACGGGCCAAGGCGGCTGGCGTCACCGTTCGCGAGCACGCCCATGTCCGAAAGGTCTACTCAAACGACGGTCGTGTGACCGGTGTCGAAGCCACTATCGATGGCGGCCGCACGCGGCTACGCGCATCGCTGGCGATCGGCGCGGACGGCCACAACTCGGTGGTCAGTCGCGATCTTGGGTTGGATGTGTCGTATCGCTGGCCGGACAAGACGGGCTTCATCGCTCATTACCGGGGTGTGACCGGACTCGACCACCACGGCGAGATGCATGTCGGGTCGCACGCCTATGCCGGCCTGGCGCTGCTGGAAGACGGATTGACCAATGTCGCGGTGGTGGCCAGTGCCCGAAATGTGGCGGCGCGGTCGGGATCGATCGACGAATTCTTCTCCGGGGCACTCGACGCGATCCCGGCAATCGCCCGAAAGCTCGATGGCGCGGTGCGGGTTGGTGGCATCCGCGGCGTGGGTTCGATGGCGCGTCGCGCCCGTCGCACCACCGGCGATGGCTACCTGCTGGTAGGCGACGCCGCCTCGTTCCTCGATCCCTTCACTGGCGAGGGCATTTACGAAGCGCTGAAGGGAGCCCAGCTCGCCGCACCGGTGGCAAGCGCCGCGTTGAAGGCCGGAGACACCTCGGCAGATGGGCTGGATGGTTACCGGATCGCCCGCCGGCGGACCTTCACCGCCAAGCGGCAGGTCTGCTGGATCGTGCAGGGGTTCATCAGCGCGCCTCCCCTGATGAACTACGTCACCACGCGCCTGGCCCAGCGAGAAGCGCTCGGAATGACACTGACCGGTGTGCTCGGCGATTTCCAACCGGCCACCCAAGCGCTCTCGCCGCTCTTTCTGGCGCGACTCTTGCGACCGTGATGCAAGAATGGAGGAAATATGCAGACGGGAAACGTGGTTGAAATGTCCGGCGAGCTGGACAACATCGTCGCCTTGGCGACCGACACCGAACGCTGGCCGATCATCCTGCCGCACTATCGCTGGGTGACATTGCTGGAGGGAGGCGGCGATCACAAGACAGTGGAAATGGCGGCACGGCGCGGGCGATTTCCGGTGAAATGGCGCGCGACTCAGGATGTCGAGCGGGACGGATCGACTCCCATCATCCTGTTTCACCACATTGGTGGGGTGACGAAGGGCATGGATGTCGCCTGGACCTTCCAGCCCGACGGCGACTCGGTCCGCGTCCGGATCGACCATGACTTCACGCCACCGTGGCCGGTTGTCGGCGGGTTCGTCGCTGATCGCGTGATCGGGCCGCATTTCGTGGAAGCGATCGCCAGCAAAACGCTCCAGACGATCAAGGCCATCGTCGAGGATCGCGACGAGCACTTCGATCTGGCCGGACAACCCCGGTCATGAAGCATCGCGTGGCAATCACTGGCATCGGTCCTATCACGCCCATCGGCACTGGGGTGGAAGCGCTCTGGAACGGCGTCCGTGCGGGGGATTCCGCCATTCGCACGATCGACCGCTTCGACGCCTCGCCCTTTTCCAGCCATGTCGCCGGGCAGATCGACTTCGACCCGATCGATCACCTCTCTCCCAAACAAGCGCGGCGGCTCGACCGGTTTTCGCAGTTCGCCCTGGTGTGCGCGCGAATGGCGCTGGAGGACGCGAAGCTGGCGCCAGAAACCGCGGCCTGTGATGGGGCCGGCATCTACATAGGCTCGGCGCTGGGCGGTGTCGCCTTCGCCGAGGATCAGCACACCTCCTACGTCACGAAAGGCGCCCATCACGTCAGCCCGCTCCTTGCCCTCTCCGTGTTCGGCGGCGCGGCCTCCTCGAATGTCACGATCGAGCTCGGACTGACTGGCCCGTCGCTCGCCTACGGCAACTCCTGCGCCGCCGGCATGATCGCCATCGGCGAAGCCGCCAGGCTGATCGAGGATGGGCGCGTGCCGGTGATGCTGGCCGGCGGAGCGGAGGCACCGCTCGCCCCGCTGACGTTCGGCGCGTTCACCATGATTCGCGTGCTCAGCACCCGCAACGACGACCCCGCCACCTCCAGCCGCCCATTCGACCAAGGGCGCGACGGCTTCGTGATCGCCGAGGGCGGCACCGTGCTCGTGCTGGAATCGCTCGACCACGCCAACAGCCGTGGCGCGCACATTTACGCCGAGCTGGCGGGCTACGGAACGACCAGCGACGCCTATCACATGACTGCGCCTCATCCGGACGGCATCCACGCCGCCCGCGCCATGAGCGAGGCGATCCGCGGCGCTGGCCTGCATCCGGATCAGATCGGCTACGTCAATGCGCACGGCTCGTCCACGGTGCTTAATGACCCGACCGAGTGTCGCGCGATCCGCCTGGCGGTGGGCGATCACGCCGGAGATATCCCGGTCAGCGGCACCAAGGGGCTGCACGGTCACGCGCTCGGCGCAACGGGCGCGATGGAGACCGCGATCTGCGCGCTGGCGCTGGAGCGCGGTCACCTGCCCGGTACCGCGAACATGACAAGGCGGGACCCTGCCTGCGACCTGGACATCATTCCTCCCGGCGGTCGCGATCAGCAGGTCTCGCACCTGCTTTGCAACGCCTTCGGTTTCGGCGGTGTCAACGCCAGCCTGGCGCTGAACGCCACTACGTAGCTCGTTTCGCGGCTTTTCGCCCTGAGTCGTCTGTTCATCAGATCGTGTCATGGACCAAGAACGACCGTCACCCTGACCCAGAGTGGAGCGAAGGGGAACGGGTTCCCGTGCTCTTCAGCAGCGCACCTGGCGTATGGCCTTCACTCATGGGATGGGTTGTTGCCCTGTGCGCAACGGCTTCGCCGGGGGATGCTCCGACCGCGGCCTCCGCTCGGAATGACGGCACAGTTGGGGGTATGTATAATCGCCCTGAATGACCACACCGTTCATTGAATGTGCGACCCATCGTCAAACGCGCGACATTCCTCCTGCCAATCGGGCTATAATTCTTCCCAACGGATAGTTCCTTTCCCCAGCGGCAAACGATTCTGCCGCACCACCACCGAGGAGCGCAACCAATGCCCACCCCAAACGCAACCGATCCGGCCGCCGAGTTCCAGCAATACGCCCACCCCGAAGTGCTGGTCACCACCCAGTGGGTCGCCGACCACCTCGACGACTCCTCCGTCCGCACCCTCGAGTCGGATGAAGACCTCTTGCTCTACGAAATAGGCCACATTCCCGGTGCCCTCAAGCTCGACTGGGAAACCCAGATGCAGCAGCCGGTGATGCGCGACTTCGTCGACAAGGCCGGCTTTGACCAACTCTGCCGCGAGCGCGGCATCGCCAATGACACCACCGTCGTCCTGTACGGTGACCGCAACAACTGGTACGCCACCTATGGCTACTGGCTCTTCCGCTACTACGGACATGGGGATGTCCGGATCATGGACGGCGGTCGCGCGAAGTGGGAGGCGGAGGAGCGTCCCTACACCCGTGAGGTGCCGAGCTACCCCGAGACCGGTTACACCGCCAAGGAGCCGGACGGCTCGATCCGCGCCTTCCGCAACGACGTGCTGGCGCAAATCGAGGCGGGTCACCCGGCGTTGGTCGATGTCCGCTCCCCACAGGAGTACACCGGTGAGCTGCTGCACGCTGTCGGCTATCCGCAGGAAGGGGCGCAGCGCGCCGGCCACATCAAGGGGGCGCAGAACATCCCGTGGGGCGCGGCCGTGCGCGAGGACGGCACCTTCAAGCCGGCCGACGAGCTGCGGGCGCTCTACGAGGGCAAGGGCCTCACTTCGGACAAGGCGGTCATCGCCTACTGCCGCATCGGCGAGCGGTCCAGCCACACCTGGTTCGTGCTGCGCGAGCTGCTCGGCTACCCTGATGTGCGCAATTACGACGGCAGCTGGACCGAATGGGGCAGCCTCGTGGGTGTGCCCAACGCCAGCGGCGACCAGCCAGGCTAGAAACGCCCACTCGCCATTCCCAGATTCGGAAGGTTTCCATTCCAGTGGATAGACAGGAATACGTCGAGTTCATCCTCGACCACTTCGAACATCCCCGCCACAAGGGACGCATGGAGGACGCCTCGATCGACCTCGGCGGCGGCAATCCCGGCTGCGGTGACCTCATCGTCATGTACCTCAGGATCGCCGACGACGAGCGTATTGAGCAGGTCAGCTTCGAAGGCGAGGGCTGCACCATCTCCCAGGCTGGCGGCTCGATCATCAGTGAAATGGTCGAAGGCATGACGATCGACGAGCTCAAGGCGATCGGCACCGCCACCATGCGCGAGGAGATGGGTGACGACGTCGTCAACAGCCGCATCCGCTGCGCCACCCTCGCCCTTGGTACCGCCCAGGCCGCCGCCGACGCCTGGCGTCGCAACCGTCGGCACACCGCCGAGGAGCCCGACCCGGACGAAAAGCACGAACCCTTCGAGAACTGACCGCGCCGGCGGCCCGGTGTATCCTCAAGCCATGACGACTGACCAAGCCGCTCCGCCCCAGCGCCCGCCGATCCACCTCGTGGCAGGCATCATCCTGGTCGCGGTGGCGTGGCCCCTGTCGTGGTTTGGACCGTCACCGTACTCCGAATACACCTTCTTTCCGCTCTGGCTCGGTTACATCCTCACCGTCGATGGCCTGACAATGCGTCGTTCCGGCACGTCGCTGCTGGCGTGGGATGGCCGCCGTTTCGGCCTGCTCTTCGCCTTTTCGATCCCGCTGTGGTGGCTTTTCGAATTCGCCAACCAGTTCCTCCAAAACTGGGAATATCTGACACCGACTGACTACGGACCGCTCGCCTATTTCGCCCTCGCATCGCTCTCCTTCTCGACCGTGATGCCGGCGATCTTCGTCACCGCCACCTTTTGGCGCACATTTCCACTCTTCCGGCGCGAAACCAGGTGGGTCAGGCTCGCGCCGTCACGCGCCGGCCTGGTCGCGATTGCCGCGCTCGGCCTGGCGATGTTCATCGCGTCACTTGCTTTCGCCGAAGTCGCCTTTCCGCTCGTCTGGATCGGCGTCTTCCTGCTGATCGACCCGATCAACGCCCTCACCGGCGGCAACAGCATCACCGCGCAGGTCGCCCGCGGTCGCTGGGACACCGTGCTGGCGCTGTTCGCGGCGGGTATCACCTGCGGCTTCTTCTGGGAGATGTGGAACATCAACGCGATGCCGAAGTGGGTGTATCAGGTGCCGGTCAACGCCGGACCGAAGCTCTTCGAGATGCCGATCCTCGGCTACGGCGGCTATCTCCCGTTCGCGATGGAGATTTACGCTTTCTACCACCTGATTCACACGATTCTCTTCCGAAAGCGCGATGGCTACCTGCGCTTCGACCAGGTGTCCCGAAAGCATCGCCCTGTCAAATCTGTCGTTTCGACCAGCGCCTGATGGGCCGTGTTGAAAAATCCCTCCCGCACAGAGGTACGGATACGAACGCTGATTCCCGATGCGCATTGAGATGTCCCGCCACGCGATCGGCCATGATGATCACGACTCGACATGACGGGATGATGTGGTGGCATTCGCTGGCACCGGCCTTGCTTGCCCAGTGCAAAGAGGCATTGGTCATCCATGCGGAGGTGAAGAATGTACGTCGCGCGCTTTTCATACAACATCATGCCGGTCGATCGGGAACAGGCGATGCAGCTACTGGGCCAGGAGGTCGAGGCGGCACGGTCGCAGAAGCTGGACGCTCGGCTGCTGATTCCGCTCACTCGCCCACCGGGTGGCGCCGCCCTGCAATACGAAGTGGTGCTGACGGATTTGGGCAGCTTCGAAACATTCCGGGATCAGGGCATGGGTGGAGAGGATGAGACGCGCAAATGGATGCGGAACCTCAGCGCCATCCTGCTGGAACCCCCGACCGTCGAGCTGCTGCGGATCGCGGGTACCAGCGATGAGCCCGACACGACTCAGCGCGAGCTCATCGGCGGGACGCCCCACCAGGTCTGACGCGCCACCGGTATGCCAAGACAATCCAACAATGGAACGCAATCCCGGTGCGGTTTTTTGGCGCGCCCGATGAACCCGCTATTGCTCCGGGGCGGTGTCGGATGTGAGCAGGATCACGTTGCCATCCGGATCGTCCACCGTCGCCGCGTATGGACCTTTGGTCTGCCTCGGAGCCCAGCGACCGTGATAGCCGTAGCCGGTCAGCTCTGTGTACTTCGCATCGACGGCTTCGTCGTCCGGCAGAAAAAACTCGAGCATCACCCGGTAGCCACTGCCGGACTCTTTCCACTCGGGATCGTATCGCTTCGCGAAGACGGTGTCCCAAAAGATCGTGACGCCACTCGGCATCCGCTTCATCACGAACGGTTTCGCATCCTCACTCTCCGGAATCTCCAGTCCCAACCGGCGGTAGAACTCCAGCGACCTGGCGATATCCTTCACCATCAATCCGACCATGCTCAATTCCAGCGACATGAGCGCTCCTTTCATTAGAAGTATGCGTGTGACAACGTTCGGCGGGCATTGTCCCTTCCGAGTTCACCAACACACCCTACTCCCCTGCCGCCGGGATCGCCACCGGCCGGTTGCGATGCACCGGAATCGCCCGCTCCGACCACCGCACCAGGCACATGGCGCACATCACCAGCGCGGCGGCAACCAGCCATGGGGCGAACGGCGCCAGGCCGTAGGCTACCCCGAAGGACGCCGGAACCACGGCGGCCGCGAACCCCCACGACAGCTCGTAGATAGCAATATACCGGCCGCGCAGGGGAGCGGGTCCCAGGTTCGCCGCCAGCGATCTCGCGGTCGGGGTGTACATCAGGTTCGCCATCGAAAACAGCATGGCGCAGAAGAAGAGGTACGGCACCGCGATCGACGCGGGAATCCCCACACCGGCGGCGAAGAGCAGACAAGCGACGATCCAGAAGCATCCGCCGATCAGCATCGCCCGGGTGCGGCGGTACGGCTGCAAGTGGCGGATCACGCGCGTCTGCAACCCGACGACGAGCGCCGTTTGAAGCAGACTCGTTGCACCCACCGCCCACAGGGGAACATGCATCACCTCGACGGCATAAACCGCCAGCGCGACGCCGAGCATCATCGAACAAATGACAAACAGAGCGTTGCCGCCGACGATCAGGAGAAACGGGCGGTCGCGCAGCACGGTTGCATAGCCGCCTTTCGGCTTCTCTGCGACAGGCGGAGCACCGCCCGCTCCGTGACGAGAGATCAGCAACGCCGAAACGAGCAGGCAGAACATATTGCCGATGATCACCGCGCGGAACCCACCCATGCCGATCGAGCCGATCAACAGGCTGGCGAGGAAACCGCTGGCGCTCGCGCCCACACTCTGGATGACGCCGACCAGGCCATACCAGCGGTCGCGCTCACCTCCCTCCACCGATTCCGCGATCAGCGTCGAGAACGAAGCGAAGAACATGCGCGTGCCAGCGGTCGCCAGCAACGCCGCGCAGAACAGCGACGAGGCGGATGAGACCATGAGGTAGCCGGCAAACCCCGCGGCTTCGACGCATTGGCCGATTACGACCAGCCGGCGCGCGCCGAAGCGGTCGACCAGCGCGCCGGTGATGGGGGTCATGGTGAGGGTGATGAGTGTCGCCGTGGTCAGCGCCACACCGATGCTGGCGACGCTGAGCGAGGTCGCCGCCTGGTAGTAGAGCAGCGCGAACGGGAAGAACATGCCCGCACCGAAGGCGTTGATCGCCATCGCGGCGAGCAGGGATCGCGCGTCCCCGGGCATGACCGGCCGAAGCCGGGCGACAAGCGAGCCGAGCGAGAGGGTCATGAGGTGGGTGCCGTTTCCACCGGTTGGGCCAGGCGATGGCGACAGGGTCACCACATCAACCGGATGAACACAACGAAAAAGGCGCAGATCGTTGATCTGCACCCACCTCAAGCCCGGGCAAACGGATATCGCCTGGCGGCCCCGGACCGTTTGCGCGAATCGCGCAGCGTTTGCCACTTGTCCAGAGCATGTTGTGTGGCCAGTATACACCTCGACGAGCCTTGACGACGCAAGTCGGGTGTGCTTCAACTTTTGGTAAAAGTGCGAGGGTGATGGGATTCTGGTTCCCCGTACTTACGGCAAAAACCCTGACGTGTCGCCAATGTGGCAGACCTGCTACCAAAAAGTGACGCACACCCGCAAGTCCAATCATGCATCAGGACTTGATAACCACAGCACCGAAGGGTCAGGCCGGGGAGCTTGTCTTGAGCAGCGCGAAGGATGCCTGTCCGCGTTCGCCACAAGACAGGTCGCGCATCAGGGTGCGGCACCGCCCATACCATGTATGAAGACTGCCGCCATGTGGGACCTCGACCACCTTCTGGTCGAGGCTACAGCCTTTCCTTTCGACCAAGAGCGCCGGACTCCGAGATCGATTCTGGTAAAGTGAACCCATGCAGCCTGCCACAGAGCAAAGGTAACGGTCATGCCGCCAAGAACACTGGTCATTGTTCCTTGTGGACGAGCCAAGATATGGGACAAGCAGCCGCATCAGGGTCCAACACCCGCCGCCGAGGCGTATATCAGCAACGTGTTCCGGCGCAATCGCCAATATGCGGAACGCTTCGGCGATGGCTGCGTCATTCTCAGCGCGAAGTACGGATTCATGGAACCGGCGTTCGAGATTCCTGAATGCTACAACGTGTCGTTCAGGCATCCGAGCACGCTCCCCATCCCGTACGAAACCCTGCGCCGGCAGGTCGAGGAAGCTGAGCTGGATCGATATTCGGCCGTGGTCGGTCTTGGCGGAAAGACCTACCGGGAGGCGGTTACAGCGGCGTTCGCATCCAGCCCTGTGCGACTGGTGTTCCCATTCGCTGGCCTGCCAATTGGCCGCATGATGCACGAAACGATCCGGGCGATCGAGACCGGCCATCCCGGCTTCGAGCGAGAGACGACGTGATGACCGACCTGCGGCGCCTCGCCGAGCTGATTCAGAAGCGAAATCGAATCGACGGCGAGATAGCTGCCATCATCGGACGACCCGCCCATGCCGGGCACATCGGCGAGTACCTCGCCGCCGCGATCTTCGGCATCGACCTGAACGCGGGCGCAAACACCAAAGCCCTCGACGGCTATTTCCGGGACAGCCCGCTCGCCGGGAAGTCGGTGAACATCAAGTACGGGACGCGGCGAGACGGCATGCTCAACCTCGCGCACAGCACCGATTCCGCCGACCACCCGGACTATTTTACCTGGTGCTCACCGGTCCATCCATCGGAGCAATCTCTTCTGTCGGCCTGAGCGCCCCCTGGGTCATCCACGCCGTGTATCTTTTCGAAAGCAAGGAACTGGTCACATTCCTGACGGGTCTCGGCAAGATGCCTGGCGTTGCCACCAGCATCCGGCAACACCTGTGGGATGCAGCCATGATCTACCCGGAACCGAACAATTCCATGCTGGAACTGACCGATGCCCAGCGGGAACTACTTGGGCTGTTTCAAGGAACTGAGTGATGTGCAGTGCCAAATCGGAGACAAAATCAGGCTTGAGAATTCATGTAGAAATGACTAATTGTCGTCACTCATGTCTGTCAGTAGTGACCTGAAGTGGATCAGGGTTGTGGAATGAATCCAGTGTGTATTACCACGTTCTTCACTGCCCGATGATCCAAGAAGGAGTGAAAATGGACTGGTCACTCGTTGTCGCAGGGCTAAGCCTCTTAGTCTCAATATCAACGGCTGTTGGGCCCGCATTCTTCAGGAAGCTGTACCGTCGACCGAAGCTTCGTTTTCATAAGAGCGGTCGTATTCACGTTGTCTTTGGACCATTTGGTCCCGGCTTACAGTTGATGGGAACCATTCAGGCGGTCAACGCTCCACAGTTCTTGTCGTCAATTGAAGTAGATGTGTATCAACCAGCGAGCAACAAGCGCCATACACTAGTGTGGAGACTCACGTTCCCTGAAGCGTTCTTGAGCGATCCGGGTGGCAATTCAAAGGCTGATATGCCGGTCGGTGTCATGATAAACCCGCAACAGGCATACCGGTTCCAAGCCTTCTTTAACAGTTCCCAAGCTGAGGATGGCACCATCAGAGAAATCAAGTCCCGCCTGCAGAGCGAGTGGGTAAACCAAATGGCGGAGATGGTCGCACAAGCCCACAACGACTCGCCGGAGGCTGTCGCCAGAATGACTGCTCAAGCAACCGAAGTCAGGAATGCTTCATTTCGACACTTCATGGACTCTCATTCGTTTGCTTGGGCTAAGAAAAAGCTTCGGTCGGCTATGTTCTGGAATGCCGGTGCATACCAGTTGACAGTTCGTATTCGAACGGCTGAACCGGATGGCAGCTATGAGGCTCACTGGCGCTTTGAGTTGACTGAGGAAAACATTAAGGCGCTTGAATTCAACACAGAGTTCGCGCTTGCGGAACTCGCCGGACTGCCGGGCATGGGAGCACTTTACAGTGGCTGTGTCGTCGACTACCTTCCTGAGGAAGGTTAGGAGTTCGTGCCAATTTGCATGAAAGCATTTGCGCACCCACATACTGCAATGATGTTGGGAATCAAAAGCTACCCCCATCACCGAGCTATATCCTAGGAGCACAACTCCAGTGACTTCAGGTGTCTCGGCACTGTCGAAGGGATTCGGCGAAAATGAGCGTAGAAATCTGGCTCTATACAGATTCCGGTTCCAAACACACCCTTAGACAGCATTTGCTTGAGCATGGGTTTGTTCCGTCAAGAAGCCGACTGGTTTCACTACCGGGTTATAGCTACTTCTACTGGTTTGACGGGGATGACTTTCGATCCACGGTGGGTGTTGAGGCATCCGTCTACTTGGCATCCTTAGAAACAGAAGGCAACGAAATCTGGTCGCGATTGGGCGCTCAATGCTGGGTGCTACATACACGAACGAGGGCTTCAGCCAGTACCTATGATCGAACTAAACAAAACGAAATGATTAGGGAGGCCCGTCGAAAATTCGGAGGGAAGTTCTACAATGACTGGCACGGCTGGAATCGATATACGCCAATCCCGCCAGAGACGCATACACCGGCCGAACGAGGAATCATCTCCATCTACAACTTCCTGGAGCTCAAGCTTGCTGCCATACCTACGGTGCTGCCAAAGCCATACATTGTTGCGCCAGAAGGTAACAAGAACCTAGCAACCCTTCTTCGAGAGATTGATCCTTCCACATATCTCTACAATGCGATGCTGCCCTATGCAATAGCGGCAATTGAGTATTTCTTCAGCCAGGTATTCATCGTGATGATCAGGTACGATGCTCGCGCTCAATCCAAGATTGCTAAAGAGAATCGAAGAATATATATGGAAGACGTATTGGGAATATCTAGAGGGGAGAAGACAATCGAGGATCTTGTAGCGGGTTGGTATAGCTTTCAGAGCTTGGATGGGATTCATAGAGCTTTTGCCGACTGGCTGGATATTGACTTCTGGGCAATGATGCGCAAGAGGAAGCGAATACGCAATCGAACTATCATCCTGTCTGATGCGCTAAGGGAACTTATCAAGATGAGGCACGAACTGATTCACAGATTTGAGTTTGACTACGAATTAGATCGCGAACGCTTGATTTATATCTTTGGAGTTGTCGAAGAGGTGATCAAGACATTCTTGCGGGAGCTTGAAGCAAGTCACGGCATGCGCCTCAGCGATGAGATAAACGTCTAGGCGCAGCAAACGTCGCCTGGGCATTTGGGTATCCACTCGTCACTGTCACTGTAGCTCCGCCTTCCGCGAAAATACACCCAGCCCGCCCCAAGTGCTCTTCAGGTAGGGTCCCCAGAGCCTACTCAATCCTCGTCCTCAAGGGTCGGGTCGGCCATCTCGGCGCCCATCATGCCGCTGTCCATGTCACCCATCATCATTTCGGCGATGGCGTGCTCCCGCTTCCGCTCCTCTGGCGACAGCAGCGCCGCGCACGGTGTGCCGAACCGGGGTGTGGCAAACGGCAGATGGGTGTCGCCCCGCGCCAGGATGTGCGAATTGTTGCTCATCCCTGTCTCCGGGTCGGTAGGCTGATCGGCGCCCCATTGCGTGAACGACCGCGCGTTGCAGTAATGCCCGACGAAGGCCCGGCGGAAGCGGTCACTGGTGATGTTCTTCTTGCTGCGGTGCAACACGTGCCCACCGAAAAAGACGACATCGCCCGCCTTGGCCGACACCAGCAAATGCGGGTACCTGTCCGCGATGCGGGTGAGGTCGTTCTGCTCGTCGTCCGGGTTGCTGACGCCGCTCACCCTCTTGATGTCGCCCAGCCCGGTGTCGCCAAACCCGTTGCCAGATTCGGGTGGATAGACCGGCTCGTGCTGGCTGCCGGAGGCGAACCACATCGCGCCGTTGTGCTCGTCGCAATCGTCGATCGCCATCCACGCGCCGCACAGCGAATCGGGATGCGTGGGTATGTAATAGGTGTCCTGGTGCCACCCCTGCCCCGGCTTGCCCGGGCCCTTCAGGAAGAGCATCGACTGCAACGCCGACACGTCAGGACCGATCAGCGCCTGCAGCACATCGAGCACGCGCGGATGCAGCAGGTAGCGCTCGTGCAGCTCCAGCTGGCGATGCAGCATGTGAATGCGGAGGAAGTAGTCGGCCTTTTCCTCCGGGCTGAGGTCATCGGGCGGCGCCGCCAGCGCCTGGACGTTGGTGCCGGTGTCGCCCATCGTGTCGCGACGGTCCAGCTCCTGACCGCTTTGCTCGGGCAGGCGGCCCTGCATCAGCTCCTCGGAGTGCTTCCGCAGCTCGCGCACCTCGGCGGGATCGAGCAATCCCCGCACGACAAGGAACCCTTGCTTGCGGAAAGTGATGTATTCATCGACGGAGACGCGGTACGGTGTGCGGGTCGGCGCTTCGGTTGCAGTCGTCGCGACGCTCATGATTACCACCTTTGCTGGGGTACAACAACGGACATCGCCGCCGTGCCTGGTCAGGAACGCACAGTGTACCAGCGGATCGGGACGGCGTCTCTTTCATCCGAATGCCCGCGCTACATCGCCGCCCGTTGACATCCTCCCTGTTTCTCTCCATCATGCTGGACACTGGCCACGAACGTGCATATCGTGAGGGATGAACAAGCAGTGGAGCTGCGACTTGATGGGCGCGTTGCCCTGGTAACGGGATCGGACAGCGGCATCGGCGAGGGCATCGCCCTGTGCTTCGCCGAAAGCGGCGCCGATGTCGTCGTTCATTACTACACCGATCAGGAAGGCGCCGAAGACACGGCGGCAAAGGTGTGCGAGCATGGACGCAAGGCCATCATCGTGCAAGCGGATCTTGGGCTCGAAGCGGACGTCGACCGCATTTTCACGACGCTGGACGACGCCTTCGGGCAGATCGACATCATGGTCAATTGTGCCGGTCAGGGCGGTGGCGGTCTCGTCCACCAGCTCGATCCGGCGCTGTGGGATCGGGTGCTACGGACCAACCTTTACGGTCCGTTCTTCTGCTCGCGGCTGGCGGCCCAGCGCATGATCGCCCGCGGCCAGGGTGGCAGGATCATCAACATCAGCTCGGTGCATGAGGAAGCGTGCATGCCGGGCGCGGCACCGTACTGCGTCTCGAAGGCGGGATTGCGCAACCTGACCCGAACGCAAGCGATCGAACTGGCCGAGCATGGCATCACCGTCAACGACATCGCGCCGGGGATGATCCTGACACCGATGAACCACCGGGCGCAGGTGGACGCCGATTATCGCCATGAGGCGGAGGCGCAAATCCCACTGCGTCGCGCCGGCTTGCCGGTGGACATCGCCAACATGGCGCTGTTCTTGGCGTCGGACGCCAGCGACTATTGCACGGGGGCAACCTATTACGTCGATGGCGGCTGGATGCTGACGCAACCGCCGGTGTGACGGGCCGGGAATGTCGATCCTGCACATCGCGGGTCACAAGCGGGCATTAATCGGCTACGGTATCTGGTAGCGACCATGAATTCTCGCAAGGAGACAAACACTCATGACGTTTCTCTACGTCGGCGCCTACACCAAACCGCCGCAAGGCCGAGCCGATGGCATCGGGGTCTACCGTTTCGATCCAGGCTCAGGGACACTCGACCATGTCGACACCGCCACGGACATCGTCAATCCGTCGTTCCTGGCGATTAGCGGGGATGCGCGTTTCCTCTACGCCGTCTGCGAGGCGGAAGGCGGCGCTGTCACGGCCTTTGCCCGCGATCCGAAGACCGGCAAGCTGGAAGAACTCAACCGGCAACCCACCCACGGCGCGGGGCCCTGCTACGTCAGCATCGACAACTCGGGGCGCTATGTGCTGGTCGCCAACTATGGCGGTGGTTCGATCGCCGTTCTCCCCATTGCCGATGACGGCAGCCTGCAACCTGCTACCAGCGCGATCCAGCATGAGGGATCGAGCGTCAATCCGGACCGGCAGCAGGAAGCGCACGCCCACATGATCGCGCCAGCACCGGACAGTCGCTTCGTGCTCGCCACCGATCTCGGCATGGACGAGATCATCACCTACAAGTTGGGCACGGACACCGGCGAGCTCACCAAAAGCGCGAGCACGGCGAGCAATCCCGGCGCGGGCCCGCGACATTTCGCCTTCGCTCCGAATGACCAGACGGTCTACGTCATCAACGAGCTGGATTCCACACTGACCGTCTACGCCTTTGATGACGCAACGGGGCATCTCGATCCCCACCAGACGATCTCCGCGCTGCCGGATGGCTACAGCGAAGAAAGCTGGTGCGCGCAGGTGGTGGTGTCGCCGGACGGGCGATTCGTCTACGGCTCGAATCGCGGCCACGACAGCATCGTCACCTGGAGCGTCGACCAGGAAAGCGGCCATCTCACCACGCTGGGACACACGTCGACCGAGGGCAGCTATCCCAGGAACTTCACGCTCGACCCCACCGGCGCGTGGCTGCTGGTGGCCAACCAGAACTCCGACAATCTCGTCACATTCCGGCGCGATGCGCAAACCGGACTGCTGTCCGAACCGGTGTCGAACGTCGCGATGCCGTCGGCGGTAGCGCTGGTGTTTGCCGGAGCTTGATTCCGGCATTGGATGTTTTTCGGCCATCCGGTATCGTGTGAGGAGTGGTGAACACGATTGCGTCCGAGGAATCTTCAACCAGCAAGGAGAGAACCATGACCGACAGCACTCTCACGGCTCCGTCACACCGCTGCGCCTTGTCCGGTAACCGCCTGATTGCCGTCCTGCTCGCGAGCCTGCTCGCCATGATGGTCATCGGAGCGGCCGGGGCAACGTCACCACGCTCCGAAGGGCTCGTGGCCGTTGCGGCGCAGGAAGCAGCGACGCCGGTCTCTGCCACACCGGTCGCGGCCAGCGGTTGCGAGGCAATTGCACCGGGTACCGGCGCCGAGCCGTGGGTTCGCACCGAGCTTTACTTCGGCACGACGATGCCGGATGGCGCCACCATCACCGATGGCGACTGGCAGGCGTTCCTCGATGAGGAGATCACTCCGCGCTTCCCCGATGGCCTGACCATCCTTGAGGGGTATGGGCAGTTCCTCAACTCGCGGGGCGTGATCGCGGCGGAAGACAGCATCGTGCTGATCATCTTCTATCCCGCCGATGCGGTGGAGGAAAGCAGCGCCAGCCTGGAGGAAATCCGAGAGTCCTACGAAACACAATTCGAGCAGGAATCGGTGCTCAGGGTTGACTCCGCACCAGTGTGCGTCTCGTTCTGATCCGTCAATTGGTGCGATTGTAGTTGCGGACCACCTGTAGCCTCGCCCTGACAATGGGCGAGGTTCTCTCAAACGCGTACCAGAACTTCGACCACGTTCGGATCGACGCGACGGTCATGCCCGCATCGTCGGCGGTACCGGCATGGCCCGATGTCACGACGTGGCAGGTGCCGGCATCTCAGGCGGCTTCGCAAACCAGACGGCAATCGCCGCGGCGACCGGCAACATCAGCAGGGCCGCAATCGCGGGATTGTAGCCGCCCAGGGTGTCGTAGGCGATGCCGAACGGCAACGGTCCCAGCGCCGACCCGAACACCCCGACGCCAAACCCGAACCCGCGAATGCTGCCGAGGTACTTGCGACCGTAGTACTGCGGCCAGGCGACATCAGCGCCGATCATCCACAATGCACCTGACGCGCCGCGCAGGGCCGCGTAGACCAGCGCCAGCACAATGCCATCGGACAGCAGCAAGGCAACCATCGCCACACCCAGAGCCACCTGTCCCGCGACCAGGATGTATCGCACCGGATAGCGGTCGATGAGCCACCCGATCGCCAGTGTCATGGGCAACGCGGCAAGCGACTCGACCGTGAATGTGGTCGCCGCCAGCGAGCTCGGCAATCCCTTGTCGGTGAAGATCGCGACCTGGTTGAAGGCGAGTCCGGTTACCACCAGCGACGGCACCACGCTCGCCCCCACCAGTCCCCAAAACGCGGTCGTCCGGAACGCCTGCTTCAGGGTCATGCCACTCGCCGCTTCGGCGCTTGCTGCCGCTATCGCCTCGTCGCCAACCGGACGCTCGCCGTCGGGATGCTGACCGACATCCTCGGGGCGGTTGCGCACAAACAGGTAAAAGAGAGGCGCGAGGACAAGCACGAGAAAGCCGGCATCGACGAACCAGGCGCCGCGCCAGCCGAGCCAGCTGATCAGGCGCTCGTGCGCCGGTGGAAACAAGGCAAGGCTTATGGTGCTCGCCAGGCCGAGGATCGAAAAGGCGCGGCCACGATGTCGCACGAACCAATGCGGAACCAGTGTCCGCGCGGAGAGTCCCAGCAATCCCTGACCGCAGGCGCGGGTGAGCGAAAACCCGATCAACACGAGCACCGGACCGTTGGCAACCCCCAGCGCGATGGCGCCAAGGGCAAGGCCGGCCGCGGCGAGCACCAGCACCAGGCGGCAGCCTCGCCGGTCGATGTGCTGGCCCATGACCATCAACGTGACCGCACTTGCAAGCGTCCCAATCGAATAGAGCGACGAGAACAGCGAGCGCGACATCTCCAGCTCTTCGATCATGGGATCGACGAAGGCGGATGTGCCGTACGTTTGGCCCGGACCGGAGAAGAAAACTGCGGCCCATGCGAGCATGAGCATCCACCAGCCAGAAAAATGCCGCCGTGACAGCTGGTGCATCGACGGCAGGTTGATCGGAACGATTCGGCGCATTTGGGTCCCACATGAGGCGACGGGCATGTATTTCAGTGCTGCTACTGTCGCACAGAGCCGATGCCATGGCACCCCCTTTGCCAACTTTCCCATGCGGAGAATGAACCGCGTCGACATTTGTGGCGGGATGCGGCACCATTTCGGCAGCCGGTCCCGATCTTCGAGGATCTCGTCGTCACACGCAAGGACACCATGATGTGCCACGACTTCTGTCCGAAACCCGTCACAGGCGGTGCGCCGCTGAGCGAAGCGATGGTCACCGTCTCCCGCGACGATGCCGAGATTCCAGTGCTGCTGGTACAGCCTGAGAAGCCGTCCGGCGCACTTCCCGGCATCGTGCTGATCCACGATGTCCATGGCGCCAACGACTTCTATCACGATGTCGCGCGTCGGCTTGCCAACGAGCAGTACATGGTCGCCCTGCCGGACCTCTTCCACCGGGAGGGACCATTATCGAAACCTGCCCGCGAGGCCACCATGGCGCGTGCCGGAAAGGCAAAACAGGAAGACCAGCTCGCCGATCTCGAAGCCGTCACCAGCTGGCTGCTCGATCATGATCGCTGCAATGGCGCCTATGGGTTCGTTGGGTTCTGTATGGGTGGCACGCTGACCTTTCTCCGCGCCGCCCGCAAACCGTCCCCAACTGCCGCCGTCGCCTTTTATGGTTTCCCGGCCAAGGCAGCCACCAGCAACGCCCCGATCCGCCCGATTGACGAATCCGAGATTGCCGCGCTCAACGCGCCGGTGCTCGGCCTCTGGGGCGACCAGGACGCTGGGGTCGGCATGGACAACGTCAAGGCGTATGACGACGCGCTGGTGCGGCATCGCAAGACGCACGACTTTGTCGTCTATCCTGATACCGGTCACGGATTCCTCACGTTTGATGACAACGACGCTGGCTTTGAAACCAGCCAGCAGGCATGGCGACGAGCGCTGATGTTCTTCGACGAGCAGTTCAATCCCGAACCCGGTGCGCCGTGAGGAACGTGAACCATCGCATCGAGCTGTTCCGCCATCTGCTCCGGCTCAAGGCAATTCCGCGCACCGGCTGGCTCGACCGTGGCCTGCCGGAAGCCAACACTGAATCGGTTGCCGATCACATCCTGATGATGACGCTGATCGGCTGGATCACCGCCGGTGACAACCTGGATCGGGACCGCGTGCTGAAGCTTGCGCTTGTACACGATCTCGCCGAAGCGATCGCCGGAGACCCGCCGCCCTACGATCGAGATGACGTCCCACCGCCAACCAATGCCGATGCGGTACACGAGTTCTTCAGCCGTCGTCACGTCCGCACGGAAGAAGACAGCAAGGCGAAGGCCTCCCGCGAGATGAGGGCGATGGACGAGCTCATGTCCTTGATGCCGAATGATGTCGCGGGCGAAATACGAGACCTTTGGCGGGAATACGAATCCGGACGCACACCGGAGGCGCGCTTCGCCAAGGACCTCGACCGGTTCGAGGCGTTCCTGCAGGCGCGTGATTATCAGATCCGGTACCCCGACCTGCCGTTGTCGGGATTCACAAAGATGGCGCTGGACGAGCTTCAACATCCGGCGCTGATCGAGTTGCGTGACGCGATCCTGGCCGACGAAGAACCAGCGTCGTGAAACATTACATCGATCAGGGATACCAGCTCCACGAACGACCAGCTGATGTGCCGGTGAACTGGCGGGTCGGCGTGTATGGCCTGGTCGAGCGCGACGGCAAGCTGCTGATGGTCGACCAGATCGTCGCGGCGGGGCCAACACTGAGCCTGCCTGGCGGTGGGCTTGACCTCGTTCCCGAGGAGACGATCCTGGAGGGCAGCGTTCGCGAGGTGTATGAGGAAACGGGCTACCGCTTCTCGCCCGATCCTGAATCGCTGGCGTTCCTCGATGAGGCGTTCTTCCGGTCACCTTCAGGCAAGTACTGGCACATCGTCGCCTTTCTCGTTCAGGGTACCGTGGAAGATGAGCCCGATCCCGGCTGGCACGCTGATCCGGATGAAATCGTTGCGGTGAATTGGGTCAATCCAACAACGTTGACCAGCAACGACCTCCGCACACTGCACTGGAATGCGCTGGTGACGCTGGGATATGCCAGGTAGGTCAGCGCCCAGATGCGCGAGTGCGTCACTGCCCCGGTCGTTGGGGAGGTCTTGAACGCGCCACACACCGTCGCGGTCACCACCGTCCGCGCGTTCAATGTCCTCCCACCCGCGCGACACAACCGCACTTTGCGCGCGCCACGTCGTTTCCTGACCGGATAGGGCGGGACGACCGTGACCATCCAAAAGATGTCGGCGAAGTTCAGGTCTACGAGTCCTGCTCACGTTGGAGCACAATCGTGTTTTCGCGCAACCATTGTTCGAAGGCGTCCGTTGCCTCGTCGAGCGACCCGGTCCGCTCGGCGACGGCTTCCAGCTGCTTCGCGAACTCGATCGGATCGCCTTCATATGGCTGACCGTTGGCTCTCAAGAAGCTGTCCGAGACAGCATAGGCGGTTCGTTTATTGCCATCGACAAAGGGCTGGTTCTGGGAGATGCCGACGGCGAGCACAGTGGCCTGACGCACAATGTCTGCATCGGCGTAGTGGGCGGCCATCTGAGGCTTGGCGAGAGCAGACTCGAGCTCATTCTGTGAGCGGATTCCCTGGGATCCCACCCCGGTCCGCTCCATGACACGGTGGTGAAGCTCGATGACTTCAGCAACTTCGAGGTAAATGATCTCCGCCACAGCACTCACCAATCCCTGCTAACGGTCCGCGAGGTAACGGTACCCTGCCTCGTTCCGCTTCCAGCTCTCTTCGAACGCCTGCTCAATCTCCGGACGCAGTACCGCGCGGGTCTCAAGCCTGGTGGGCGTGAATGCGACCTGGTCGCCCTCATGGAGATCGAGCTTCTCCATCTCGTCTTTGGGGATCGTCACGACGAAACTGTTGCCCTGCTTGCGGATCTTTGCCTGAATCATTCCTTGCCCGCTTTCGTCAGTACCCTGCCGTTCGGTTGGCAGGTCATCGAGAATTCGCATGATTCAGTATACGCCATTTTGTAGTCACGGTGTTCATTGTCATTACCGTGCCACCATTACAGGAGCAGTGCGGGCAACGCTGTGAGCACTGGAGGCTCGTTGGGCTCAATCGGACGCAGCGACATCGATCGGGATATTCGTTCGGCCCCGGTACGTATCTCCACCAACCCGCCCCCGGCAACCTGGAACCCGTCGCTGGGGAGCAGGTGAGACAGCGGATCGCCAGCAGCGGGCAATGCCGCCGCCATCAGGTGATAACGCCCAAGGGGAACGCCCGGCAGGAGAAAGGCGCCCGGCTCCGGCAGCATCTGCCCAACCACAGGCTGGCTGGCGGCGATTCGTTCCGGAAAGAGTCCTATGTAGACATGGGATGTTCCCAAAGGCGCGGAAATGGCGCCTTCGACCAGGGCCACTGTTTCCGGCCTTCCCCCCGACCGACGCGTTATCTCGGACTTCAGGTTCATGCCAGACACGATCTCCGGCATCGCGCGAAACTCGCCCGGGGTGATACCCACCATTTGCTTGAAGCGACGCGAAAAGGTGCCGAGGCTGCCGTATCCGACCTCGAAGCAAATCTCGGTCACGCTCGCCGTGTTCGTCAGCAACAACGATTTGGCGCGCTCGAATCGCAGCGCCGTCTGGAACTCGACCGGAGGAATGCCGGCAACCGAGCGAAAGATGCGCGCAAAGTGGAACGGACTTACTCCCGCGGTCCCGGCCAGGTCGTCAAGTGTCAGCGGCTCTGGACTCGTTCGCATCAGGTGAATCAGTCTTGTCACGAGGTGTCCGTATTCCGCCGCAATGCCGGTCGGTTCGAGTAACGCTGTATCCGTCATCCTGCCTCGCCTGGCTGTGCACGGACCATGTGGCGCCAGTCGGACTGCTCGACCCAACCTGTGCCATGTGGTCAACAATATGCCGATTGTAGCACAAATGTTCCATACGTACAGTCGAGGCTTCATCTTTGAGAAATTGGTTGGTACACCAGCGATTCAACGATCTCCGGCGATCCGGGACGCCAGTGTTGTCCAAGGCTGGGTCACGACGACCGGAACTGAATGCGCGTCCGCCTCGCGCATCAACCATTGCGAATAGAGCCAGTTCATCGCGGCGATGCGCCGCGGGTCGGGGTGGCCCCGGTCCGCCATGCCTCGTCCCCGAGCGACCATGTTGCGAAGCAGCTCGTCCTCGCTCGTGGGTACGATGAATGCCACGCGCAGCGCCCCTACGACGACATGCTGCCGGACATCAGGATGCTCGACGATTTCCGGCAGGATGCCGTCGCCCTCAATCACGACCGGATCGTTTTGCGCAAGGTGGTTGCCGGCGACAATTGCGACCGCCTCCATCATTGCCTTCCCGGTCGCGATCAGGCCGTCCCGCAGTTGTTCCGCCGGCAACTGCCATACGTCAGGCTCCTTCAGGAAGAATCGAAGCGCTTCAGTGTCGGCCTGGCTCGGCAACCGGGCGTTGCTCCATTGCAACGCCAGCCGCAGGTCATCAACCTGCAGCCAGTCGGCGTCGCGACGACGGGCGATCTCCCGGGCGACTGTCGACTTGCCGGTGCCCGAAGCGCCGCCGATCAGGAGGACGGTCCAGCCTTTATTCACGTTGCGGGTACCAGGCAATCTCGTGCTCGAGCCCATCGCCCGACAGGGCATCCCACAGCGCTATCTCGTCCTGATAGTCTTCCCAGGCAACCGGATCAGCTCTCAGTGGCGCGTCAAGCTCAAAATGACACACCAGGGATGGTGTAGGGGCGGACCTCCCGCGGGAGTTGTCCGCCCAGTGGTCGCGCAGCGGCCACAATTGCTCCCGCGCACGAGTATGACGAACAAAGGCTGACGCGCCACTCAGTCTGGTCAGTGCATCCTCCATCTCCTGCCAGAAGATATCCTCCTGACCCTGTTCGTCGGTGTCTGCCATGATCGCCTCGTTTCCGGGCTGGGAATGGCCTGGGTTGATCGGGGTGCATGCAGTTAAGGCAACACGAATGCACGCAGTATTGTATCCGATGGAAAATCCAGATCGGGCACCGGACAGCAACGCATATCGGCGTGGCTGATCACCCATACACTTCGCGAATCTCCAGCAACATGCTGTTGATACCATCAAGATCCGGATTGTCCGGCAGGCTCGTTTCGATCGCGTCGAATTGGGCGAACTCGGCTTCGAAGCGTTCCACGATCTGATCGACCGGCTGCTCGCCTAGCGCGAACAGCTCCTCCCGGTTCGGCACGGTCAGCGTCATCGTGCCGGTTTGCAGCAGCTCCGCCCCTTGTCGCATGAGCCGGAAGCAATGCCTGGCGTGTTTCGCGGTCCGGTTGCGCGTGTCGGACGAGAACGAATCGCCACGGTTCCTGAGCCGCCGTGCCTGGTCGATGGCGTAGCCGCCAAACGCCTTGCGAACCGCGTTGCTGAGGAACATCGCCCGATGGTCGATCAGCAGCTGCCCAGCTGGATGCACGACCTCGTATTCTTCCAAAAAGAGCATGTCGAGAATTGTCGGGTTGGCCTTGATCGCCAGCCGCACGAACTTGCCCAGCTCGTGCATGGTGATGTCCGGATCGTTCTGGGTGATCGTCTCGTCGATGGGCCAGATACCGAGGATGTCCCTGGTGGGTGCGAGAAAGACGCCATAGCGGTCGACATCGCTGTGCCCAGTGGCCATGCCATAAGCATGCGAGCCACCGATCGCCATGAGCAGCGTGATGTTGTCGTCCGTCATCGCAATGCCTCCTGCCCGCGCGAAGATGCGCTACTGACCGTTCGTTGCGTTCCCACCGAGCATGGCCAGCGTCTCCCGCAACTCATCGAGGCGATGCTGTCCCAGAATCGACAGGTACTCCGCTTCCAGCGACTGCACCACGTCAACAGCCGTCGCCAAACACGCCATGCCGGCATCGGTAAATCCGACAAGCATCGCTCGACCGTCGGATGGATCCGGAACGCGCTTGACCAATCCTTGCTGCTCAAGCTCGGCCACCAGCTTGCCCATCCCCTGCTTGGTCATTCTCGCTCGCCCCGCAAGTACCGTTGTTCGCGTGCCCCCGACATCGATGTGCGGCAAAAGATCGATGTGTTGCAACGATATGCGTGGGTATCCATGCTCGTGCAGGAGTTCGGCCGCCCGCGCACTGAAGTCGCGGTGCGCGCGCAGCAGTAACCTCCCGATGTGCCGCTCCCGATAGTGCTGGAGATGATCCTGATCATGATACTTGTTCATCACGTTTCCTTGTTGACAAATCAGTCAACCTGGTTTACCTTCGATTCAGACAACCTGGTTTACTTTATCAGTCCGCTGAAGCGTTGTCGATGCGGTCACACGGAGATTCATAATGCCTGTCATCGTTGGCACATCGCTTGAATTCACAGAAACGCCCGGGGGAAACGCCGTTGTCGGCGTGGCAACTCCGAGCCGTGGGGCAACAGACGTCAGCGTCATCCGGCAGCGCCAGGCTCCGGGCGGCTTCAACCCCAGGCACACGCACGACCGTGAGGAAGTGGTTGCCGTAGTGACTGGAACCTTGACGGTCACGATGAACGACGAATCACACTCGCTTGGCCCGAGCGATACGATCATCATTCCCGCCGAAACCATCCATCAGTTCACCAACACCGGCGGCGAACCGGCAGAATGGATGCTTATCGCACCTGCTGGCATTCGCTTTTTCGGCGAAACCGGTGAAGAAGCCAAACCAGCCTGGGCGCAATGACGCCAGCTGTAATTCCAGGTCCACCGTTGGAGCTCGCGCGATCTGTCCGCCTACTACCACCAACTGGCCTAATACCTCGGTAGCAGCTCCTTCTTCGCAAACTCGATAAAGCCGTCCTGATCCGGACCGATCTGATGGATGTAGACATGGTCGAAGCCAGCGTCGGCGAACGCCTTGATCTGTTGGTGGTAGCGCTCGGGATCAGGACCGCACACCACCGACTTGCCCATCGTCTCCTTCGTCACCAGCTTCGCCGCTTCCTGGAAATACCGCGGCAGCGCCAGCTCCGACGGAATCTGACCCGGCAACCCGCTGTAACCCCACTGCTTCACGGCCGTCTCCAGTCCTTCATCTTCCGTTTTGGCCCAGCACACAGTCATCTGGCCAAAGGCCGGCTTGCCCTTGCCACCCGCCTTGGTAAACGCGTCGACCGCCTTGACGCTGGGCGCCACCGAAATCAGTCCGTCACCGATCTTGCCCGCCAGCCTCGCCGAGTTGGCGCCAACCGCCGCGACGTAAATCTCCGGCAGTGGGTCGGGAAGCGTGTAAAGCCGGGCATTGTCAACTGTAAAGTAGTCGCCCTCCACCGTCGTGTAACCGCCCTGCCACAGATCACGGATAATCCCGACCGCCTCGGCCAGCATCTTCTGGCGGAGCTCGATCGGCGGCCAGTGGTCGCCGGTGATGTGCTCATTGAGCAGCTCGCCCGTGCCTACGCCGAGGAAGAATCGTCCCGGCATCATGTCCGCCACGGTCGCCGCCGCCTGCGCGATGATGGCGGGATGAATGCGAATGATCGGCGCCGTCACCCCAGTCCCCAGCTGCAACTGGCTGGTGCGCTGGGCGATACCGCCGATCGTGCTCCAGACGAACGGGCTTTGCCCCTGCGAATCCATCCACGGGTGGAAGTGATCGGAAATCAGCGCGAAGCCGAAACCAGTCCGCTCCGCCTTGACAGCATTTTCGACCAGGTCGTTGGGCCGGAACTCTTCACTGGAAAGCGCGTAACCAAGTTGGACCATGACGGAAGCATCCCTTCCTGTGGTGCGATCGTGAATGCGCCGGGTCCGCTCAGGAACCCGGCCGTTTCGATTCACAGATCATAGTTGGATGCCATGGAAATACGACGGGCTGACTACCAGCATCCGAAGCTAACGATCAATCAGCAATCCCACAGATTGCTGGACATGCTCCAAAGTGCTCCGTTGACAACGCCTCGACGCTTGCGAAGTCGCGTGATGCTTAATGCGCGGGCCTGATCACACATAATGACAGAGGGCGAAATCAAGCCGCCTTCTGGAGGTTCAACAGGAAGCTGTGCGCGAATGCCACGACTAGTGCGTGTTATCGGCACAGCAATACACAGCCCATTAGGCATTCGATTGAACCGATCGTTGGAAATGACAAGCGCGGGACGGCTTCCGCCCTGTTCGTGTCCCCTCACCGGATCAAAGTCGACATCCCAAATCTCGCCGATCCTCGGCTCTGGGTCACTCACCATTGCCGTCTCCATCGCCCTGATAGTATGGCTCTTCGTTCTCCAGACCGTCGTTCACTGTCGAATCCCAAAGCGCCAACTCATCCTGGTAGTCCTGCCAAGCCCGCGGATCAGCACGCAATCGGTCGTAGTCCTCCTCCATCTCCTGCCAGAACTTGTTCTTTTTGTATTCCTCGACGGCTTCCTTCACAACCTGACCGATCGATTTCTCTTCCTGCCTGGATAAATCCCGAAGCAAGGCATGGGTGCGAGGGTCAACGCGTACGCTGGTTGTTGCCATATCACATTCCTCCTGAACGAGATTCGCCGCCAAAGAACGATCTACCTGGCACAATGTCAACCAAATCGTTTACAATATAGTCTACAGCATTGAAGACACTCAAGGTCTCGTCACTTCCTCCACCCGTCTTCGCCGCTCGGCGATCGCCGCATCCAGCGTCTCGCGCCTCCCTTGCGCCGCCACGCGGTCCTCATCGAGCAACTCACGGGATCGCTCCGCCGCCGCTCTCGTTGCGTCGGGCGCCGGACCTCCGGGGATATGTCGCGCCACCACCATCTCCCACGGATCGAGCGCCCGCGCCACGAACGCATCGTCGACATCGATGGTGCGACCCGCCTCCACCGTGGCGACAGACGAGACTCGCGCCGCCGTGAGCTCTTCGCCGGATTTCAAGGATTCCCTAACCAGCCGCGATACGACATGGTGCGCCGCCCGGAACGGCATGTCTCGCTCCTTCACCAACGCGTCGGCCAGCGCGGTCGTAGTGGTGTGCCCCTGCCCTGCTCGCTGGGCAAGCAGCTCGACGTCAAACTCACAGGTCGGCAACACCGCCGCCAGCAGTCCCAGCACCGCCGACGCGGAATCGCAACAGCGCGCAAGCGGAGTGTAGATCGGATCCTCGACATCGACGGTGTCGCCGAACGCGCTCGAATGAGCGATCGTCGTGACGGTGGCCGCGTCACCTATCACATAGCCGGTGCGGGCCCGGATATGCTCGAACACCACCGGATTTCGCTTTTGCGGCATGATCGAGCTGATCTGCACAAACGCGTCACCGATCCGGAGCGTTCCCGCTTCCGCTCGCGACCAGATCAGCAGATCGTGCGCGAACCGCGAGACGCTCGCCGCCATGTTCGCCAGCGCGCCGGTCACTTCCATCATGTAGTCGCTGGCGCCGATCGCGTCGTAACCGTTTTCGACCAGACCGTCGAACCCGAGCAGTTGCGCGGTCAGCTCCCGATCGATCGGAAAGCTGGTGGTGGTGAACGCCGCCACCCCGAGTGGGCACCGGTTAACCCGCTCCCAGGCGGACGCCAATCGGGCGGAATCCCGCTCAAACGGGCCAAGCACGCCGAGCAGGTGATGCGCCAGCGTCGTGGGCTGGGCAGGCTGCGTGTGGGTGACGCCGGGCATGAGCGTTTCATGGTGCCTTCCGATCAGGTCGAGCAGCGCCTCGCGCACCTGCAGCACCTGGTCCTGCAGGGCGACCAGCCGGTCCCGCACCATCTGGCGCGCCATCACCGCGTCGAGATCGTTGCGGGAACGGGCGATCTGCAGGTTGCCGCCGGCGTCGGCTCCGGCCTGCTCGATCAGCCGCTGCTCAACGGCAAAAAAGAGATCTTCGACGGCGGGAGCGTAAATGAACGCTTCCGGTCCGGCCCGCTCGACGTCGCGGTTCGCCTTCAGCAATGCCGCGGCCTGCTCGGGCGGCATGATGCCGGTTTGCGCCAGCATCAGCGTGTGCGCCTCGTTGGCCGCCATCATCCAGGGGAACAGCAACCGCTGCGCTTCACCGAAGGCGGGCTCCAACACATAACGCTTGTAATCAAGGTGCGGAAAAGTGTCGATCATGGTGTCCTTTCATTCGGAAGTACGCCGTCGTGACATGGTGACATGCGACCAGTATCTCCGAACAGGATATAATCCCGGCATGGTTGAGACTGCTGCACCGCTCCAACATCTATGCATCGACGATTACCTCGAGCTCGAGCGAGACGGGCTGTTTCGGCATGAGTATATTGCTGGCAAGCTTTTCGCAAGGCTTGATGTCACAAGGCGGCATAACCAAATCGCGGGCAATATTCTCTGCAAACTATGGGACGCCGCAAGCGGCACCTCATGCCGGGTGTATATGAGCGCCATGAAGTTGCGTGTCTCGGATGACATGTTCTACTACCCGGACGCAATGGTCGTCTGCGGGCCCGAGGTCGAAGATCCATACCTCGAAGTCGATCCTTGCCTGATCGTCGAGATCATCTCACCCAGTACCGAAACGACGGACCGTCGCGAGAAGCTTGCCACCTACACGGCGATTCCGAGCCTGCAAACCTACCTGATCGTCGAGCAGGACAGCATGCGAGTCGAGCGCCACTATCGCAATGCGCGGGGCGAATGGCTGCATACCACGTTGCTTGACCAAAGCGCCATCCCTGTGCCGTATCTTGAGACGACGTTGGCTATCGCCGATATCTACCGAGGTCTGTGAATGCCCGTAACTGGCGAACCACAATCAGCACTAACCATCGAGCAATACCTCGAGACGGAACGGTTGGACCATGTCCGCCACGATCTCGTCGGCGGTCACCGCCACACCATTGTCGAAACCTCCGATCGGCATAACCGAATCGTGGAAAACATCTTCCGCGTGCTCGCCTCCGCCGCGGAAGACACGTCCTGTCACGTCACCATGCGCGAAACTCGGCTGCAAACGCCGGATGGATCCGTCTACTACCCGGATGTGATGGTCGTCTGCGATTCCGAGCCGAACAATCTCTCCCTCGAACACAAACCGTGCATGATTGCCGAGGTCGTCTCGCCCAAGACCGAAACCATTGACCGGCGCGAGAAGTGGGGAGCCTACAACCGGATTCCGAGCCTGCGGGCGTATCTGATCGTCGATCAGGAGCGCGAACGGGTCGAGCGCCTGTTCCGCCTTGAATCGGGAACCTGGCTGGAGGAAGTCCAGTCCGGCAGCGACGGCGTCTTCCTCCTGCGCTGTCCTCAGACCCACCTGTTCTTCACGCAGATCTACGCCGGCGTGTAACCCGTTGGCGATCTCCTGTGCCACAAGCACTGCGCCTGTTTTCGATACACAACTCGCCCATCCCATGCGACGATGTCACTGTGTGGCGGAACACGTGACAGACAGTGTGGGAAAGGGCGTAAATTTCATGGAGACAACGACCTCGCGGAACGAAAACGAACCATCCGGTCAGTCGAATATCGTCTTCATCCTCTCTGACGACCAGGGGCCGTGGGCGCTTGGCACGACCGGCAACGACGAGATCCGGACCCCGCATCTGGATCGGCTGGCCGCGACCGGCACCCGCTTCGACAACTTCTTCTGCACGTCGCCGGTGTGCTCTCCCGCTCGCGCCTCGCTACTCACCGGCCGCATCCCCTCGCAACACGGCATTCACGACTGGCTGCGCGATGGCAATGTCGGTGACTGCGCGATCCAGTATCTCGCCGGCCAGCCCGCCTATACGGACATACTCGCGGCGAACGGCTACCTGTGCGGCATTAGTGGCAAGTGGCATTTGGGCGACAGCATCCGCCCGCAAAAGCATTTCGAGCACTGGTTTGTGCATCAGAAGGGTGGCGGTCCCTACAGCGACGCCCCCATGGTGCGCGACGGCAAGCTCGTCAACGAGTCCGGCTACGTCACCGACGTGATCACCGACGACGCGCTGACTTTCCTGGACGAGCAACGGAGCGACAGCCGTCCGTTTTACCTGAGCGTGCATTACACCGCTCCACACAGTCCGTGGATCGATGAGCACCCGCGGGACATCGTCGATTCATATCGCGACTGCCCGTTCGAATCTTGCCCGCAAGAACCGGAACATCCGTGGAGCCTTCCCAGCACCGTGCCGGGCACGGCAAGGCTGGACCCGCGACCGAACCTTCAGGGCTACTTCGCCGCGGTGACCGCGATGGACGCCAACATCGGCCGCATCCTGCACAAGCTCGACGAGCTCGATCTGCGCCGCAACACGCTGGTCTGCTTCCTCAGCGACAACGGCTTCAATTGCGGGCATCACGGTGTCTGGGGCAAGGGAAACGGCACCTTCCCGCAGAATATGTACGACAGCTCGGTGAAGGTCCCAGCGATCTTCAGCCACCCCGGCGTGGTGCCGGAGGACGTTGTGCGCCACGAGCTTGTCAGCGGGTACGATGTGATGCCAACGCTGATCGACTACGCCGGCCTGACCAAACCGGCGGCGCAAAACCTGCCCGGACGCAGCTTCCTGCCGCTGCTCCATGGCGACAATGCTGGCGAGCGCGAGCATGTGGTGGTCTTCGACGAGTACGGCCCGGTGCGGATGATCCGGACGCGAGACTGGAAGTACGTCCATCGCTTCCCCTACGGTCCGCATGAGCTTTACGACCTGGTGAATGACCCCATGGAGCGGGTCAACCTCGTCGACGATGACGCCAGGCGGGAATCGCGTCTGTCACTCGAACAAGAGCTTCGGGAGTGGTTCGGCAGGTATGCGATTCCGGAGATGAATGGCATCCACGAGCCGGTCTCGGGGATGGGCCAGCTGCGCCGCACCGGGCAGGACGCATCGTCGTTCGCGCTGGCGGAGTGACTCCAAAGCCAGATGCAATCCAACACCGGGTGACAGCGGACCGAAGGGAGCCGACGGGCGACTGCAACACCAGCGTCGACAGCAATCCCTGCGCTACAATCGCCTCACAGGATCGTTGATGCTCGACCCCACACCTATCCAACAACCGCACCGACGCTTGCTTGATTCCCGAGGAGTTGTGAATGGAAACGCTCACCAAACCGCCGAGGCTGATCAGTGTCGAGGAATACCTGAAGCGCGAAGCGCGCTCCGAGGTCAGGCATGAATATGTCGAAGGGACGCTCTACGCCCTCGCTGGCGGCAGCGACCACCATAACCGGATCGCGGGAAACATCTACATGGCGCTCAGACTTGAGGCCAGAGACACTTCCTGCCGCGTCTACATGAGCGACATGCGAGTGATGATCGGTAATGTCTACTACTACCCGGACGTTATGGTCTGCTGTGAGAAGCCTGAGACAGAAAACTCCATCTTCCGGTACGACCCGTGCCTGCTCGTGGAAGTGCTCTCGACCACGACCAAGGCCATCGATCGGCGCGAAAAGCTGCTCGTCTACCGCCAAATCCCAACACTTCGCGCCTACCTTATCGTCGACCAGCAGACCCGGCATGTGGAACGGCACTTCCGCGATAAGCACGGCGAATGGCAACGCGCCGACATCATCAACGACGGCTCCGTTCCAGTGCCCTGCCCGGACACCGAGTTGACACTGGCGGATGTCTACAGAGAAATCTAGACCGCACCTTCTCCGCCGAGCTCGCCGTTACTCGCCCATGGCGAACTGGAGCAGCTCGGTACGGTCAGCGGTCGCGACGGCAATGACCTTGTCGGCCCCACCGTAATACACGAAAAACGTGCCAGCCAGCTCAGCGGTGCCACAGGTGAAAACGACGTTCGGGATGTCACCGGTGATCTCCCACGGCTCCTCCGGCTCCAGCACGGGTGCTTGCGGCCTGGAGATTACCCGTGACGGATCGTCGAGATCGAGCAGCGCTACCCCGAGCCGATACATCTTGTCGCGGTCGACCCCGTGATAGATGCAAAGCCAGCCATGTTCCGTTTTGATCGGTGGTCCACCGGCGCCGACCTTCAGGTCATCCCAATTCCCCTCACGCGGCTCCATGATCTTCTGATAGTCGCCCCAGTGTTTGAGATCGTCCGACCAGGCGAGCCAGATCGCCGGTGGAATGCGGTGAAACATCGCATACCGGCCACCGACCTTCTCCGGGAAGATCGCCGCATCCTTGTTGTCCGGTCCCGGAATGACGATCCCCTGCCGCCGCCAGATGAGGAAGTCGCTGGTCGTTGCGCGCGCCACCTGGATTCCAAGGTCGGACCAGGCGGTGTACACCATCTGCCAGGCTCCGTCGATCCAGGTGATGCGCGGATCCTCGACACCATACGTTTCCGTCTCGTCTCCCGGCGCGAAGATCGGGTGCTCGAAGCGATCGAAATGGTAGCCATCGGTGCTGGCGGCATACCCGAGCCGGGAGATGTCGTTCTCTGTTCCCTGTGCCCGGTAGACCAGCACGACCCGGTCCCGCGCCTGCGCCACCGCACAGTTGAACACGGTCCGGTTCTCCCAATCATGGGCGGGAACTGGCGAAAGAATTGGGTTGCCTGAGTAGCGTTGCAGTTTCACGTGATCCGTCTCCCCTCTCCGTTACTCTTTCAGCCCGGTTGTGGCGACCCCCTGCACAAAATAGCGCTGGAAAACCACGAACAACGCCACCGCGGGGATGGCAAGTGTCGTCGCCGCCGCCGTGATCGTCCCCCATTGACTCGCCGCCCCACCTGCCTGGCCGCCAACACCGAATAGCGCGACCGATTCGGCCAGCGGCATCCAGTCGATGTCGCGAGTGACCAATAACGGCCAGAGGAACTCGTTCCACGGACCAATAAACGAAAGCAACCCGGCAATCAGGAAAGCGGGAGCGGACAGCGGCAAGGCGATACGCCACAGAATCCCCAAGTCCGAATCGCCATCCACTCGCGCGGCGTCGAACAGGTCCTGTGGAAGCTGCATGAAAAACTGACGAAAGATGAGGATGGCAGTGGCATTTACTGCTCCTGGAGCGATAAGGCCAAGGTAAATCTCAGGGCCGGGCTGCGTCCAGCCGAAATCGACGATCATGATATAGAGCGGGATCATCGTCAGCTGAAACGGAACCATAAGCGTGAGCAGGATGACATTGAACAAAAGGTCCCTGCCAACAAACGACAATCGGGCGAGCGCGTACCCGGTCAACGATCCGACAATCAGCGTGCTGATGATCACGCCGCCCGCATAAATGGCCGAGTTCAGCAGGTTGCGCGCGAGCGGGATGCGGGACAACATGTAGTCCCAACTTGCGAAATCAAGGTGGCTGGGGATGAGATCCCCGACTTCGTCCGCTGGTGACACACTCCCCACGACCATGTAGTAGAAAGGGAAGAGGAATGCACATGCGCCCAGGAAAAGTGCGGCATAGGAGAGCAGGCGGACGAAGCGGTTGCCGGATCGGCGCCTGCCACGCTGAGGAGCATCATTGTCACCCCGGGATTGTGCGTCCGCTTGTTGCGCCATCGCGCATCCCCTTTCCTATGCTGCGTCGTCTTCCAGGAAAAAGCGTTGAATGAGCGCCGTCATCATGATCACGAGTGCCAGGACCACGCCGATCGCGGCCGCATAGCCGAAGTCCAGCGAGCCGAATGCCTTTTGGTAGATGTACAGCACGACGGAGAGCGAGGAGTTGAGCGGTCCCCCACCCGTCATGATGTAGGGCTCGGTGAAGAGCTGAAACCCGATGATTGTCGACAGAATGACCACCAGGAGGGTAATCGGCCTCAGCTGTGGGACCGTGATGGTCCAGAAGCGCTGCAAGGCATTGGCGCCATCCACCTCAGCCGCCTCGTACAGCTGCTGGGGAATCCCTTGCAGCCCTCCAAGGTACAGCACGACATAGAACCCCATCTGTTTCCATGCCACCATCAGGGCAATGGTGATCATCGACCAGAACGGATCCGTCAGCCAGCCAATCTGAGGCATGCCGATCGCATCCAGCGCCGAGTTGACAACGCCACCATCGGTCGAGAACATCCACTTCCAGATCAGGGCGATGACAACCCCAGCCGTGACGTACGGCAGGAAGTACGCGGTGCGAAAGAACGTGCGCCCACGTATCGCCTGGTTGAGGGCCACCGCCAGCACAAGCGACACCGCCACGGTGACCGGGACATTGACGATGAGGAACTTGAGCGTGTTGCGCAGCGCCTTCCAGAAGAGCGTGTCGTGAATCAGGCGGTCGAAGTTGTCCAGCCCCACGAACGGCTTGACGTCCGACACAATGCTCCATGTGTGGAACGACAGGTAGATCGCGAATCCAAGCGGGTAGGCAATCATCGCGAAAAAGAAGATCACATATGGCAGGGTGAAGAGATACCCGATCGGGTGTTTGCCGGCACCGCCCAGGCGAAGTCGCGAGCGCCGTTTCTCTCCACTAGCGGCTTCACCTTTCAGCCCCTGCCCGGTGTTCATCAACCATTGCCGATCAGCGAGTTGACCTGTTCCTCCGCCTCGCTCAGCGCGTCGTCCACTGACGCCTCGCGGTAGATCGCCGCCTTCTGGTATGCCTGCGAGATGATGCCGAAGATGTCGGTCAGCTGGGGTGATTGGTCGACGTTCAGTGTATGTTCTGCTTGTGCCGCGAACGCCTGCAGCAATGGACGTTCGTCGCTCGCGACCGAATCCTCAATTCCCTGCCGCAGCGGGATTTGCTGCGTGATCTGGAGGAACTTCGTGTCCTGTTCCTCCGAAACGTAGAACTTGACGAACTCCCAGGCGCTGTCCTTGTCATCGCAATTGGAGAAGATGCCGATGTTCTTCGCGTCGGCAAAGGTCGTTGGCATCTCTTCGACCGGCGCCGCGTCGTCGGGCACCCAGACGGGCATCACGGCGGTGTCCTCGAGCAAACCACCCTGCTCGATTTCCGGAATCGCCCATGGCCCGGCAATTCGCATCGCCACCTCACCCTGGCTGTACGGATCCTGTTGTGCCGTTGCCTGGGGCGCGTACTCATTTTCGTAAACGTTCCGCCAGAAGCTCATGGCGCTCTTGCCGGCCGGGCCATTGAAGATCGCTTCCGTGCCCTCGTCGTTTAGCAGCAGCTGATCGCCCGCCGCGAGGTACAGCGGATACCAGTCAAACCAGCGGTTGTACCAGGTCTGGTCGATCGACGGCTGGATCGGGGTGAACCCGGCGTCCTTCAGGCTTGCCATGGCGTCAAGCGCCTCGGTATAGGTCTGGGGCGGCGCTTCCGGATCAAGCCCGGCCTCCTCAAACATGGCCGTGTTGTAAAAGACCATGACCGGGTTGACCTTCCAGGGAATCTGGTAGATGTCGCCATCGTCCGACCGGTACTGATCGATGATGTCCTCGCCCGAGCGGGAGATCAAAAAGTCTTCAGCGTCATCGAACGTCGCGGTCAGGTTAACCAGTGCCTGGCCGAATTGTGGCACCGCCGCTGGGGCGAGATTGGCCAGCACGCACGGCGTCGTCCCAGCGGCGATGGCGGCAAGGACGACTTCTTCGGTCGAATTGCCGGACGGTACCGGCTGGGCGTCGACCTGCACGTCATTGCTGCCGTTCCACGCCTCCACGATCTGCAGCGCGAACTCGGTCTCGCTCGGATTGGTGGCATACCAGAAGGTGATGCTGTCCTGCGCGCCCACGCGTCCGGCGACGACGGTGAAAGTGGGAAGAGCGATGCCAAGCGCTACACCTCCACGCATCACCGCCCGGCGGTCAAGCACCGTTCCTGTCAGGTGATTCGATCGACCAGCGCCTAAAAGTTTCGCACTCATGGTTGCACTGCTCCTGAGTTGTCTCGATTATGAGCCGCCATTCTGTCGATTCGGCTGCAAGATGAGTGCCACGAATCGTCATCTGTCCCGAGCCGCGGCCAATGCAAGGAAGGGGCAATGCATCAGGAGCGAATCCTGGGTTCGGAAGCGCGCAAAATGGGACAAGTGCGCGTCGATTCCTGGTGCGAGCCAGCGCCGAATGTCGTAGGGTGGGTACCAGAAACGTGACGCGCGGGAGTCCACAAACGCGTTTGCCACGGGGTATACTGATCCCATGAAACGTGCAACGATCACCATTCCAGACGAGCTGCAAGACGCGCTCGAACAATACGCCCGCCGCCAGGAAGAGCCGCCAGAATTGTCATCGGTAGTGCAGATGGCGCTGCGAGAATTCCTGGAACGACGGAACGAACTGGAAGACCGGGAGTTCCGCCCGTTCAACATCACGCCTATCGAAGAAAAGGATGATCTGGGCGAGAGCGATGTAAGCGTCAACCACGACAAATACTTCGCCGAAGTGTCATACAAAGACAACTTCAACGAGCGATGACATACGTTCTCGTCGATGCTGGGCCACTTTACGCCATTGCAGTCAGTTCGGATCAATATCATGACCGGGCACGTCAAGAGATGGAACACCTCTCAAGAGATGGCATCTCGGTGATGATGTCGCATCCTACATTACTCGAGACGTATAGCCTGATCTTGCGGCGTAGCACGCTTCCGGTCGCCCATTCCTGGCTGATCGAAGTAACCGCGAACGTCAAACTGATCAATCCTACGTCGGTGGACTATCGACAAGCCAGTGTACGCGTGCGTCGCTATGCCGACCAGCCCATCACGCTGTTCGATGCGCTGGTTGTGGTCATGAGCGAACGGCTGGCGATCCCCATATGGACGTTCGATCACCATTTCGACGTGATGAGGGCGAGCGTCTGGAGATGACCGGCGGTCACGGCTGAGCAACCGGACGGGACATCAGTCCCCTTGCCACGGGGCCCAAGGGCCATGATTGGCGTCGACTGCAAAACAAGAAAATGGCATCAGCAGAAGATTCGTCGGCTCAACGGTAGATGAGATGCGCGTCGATAAAGCGACCGGCAATCCTGCGCACCGTCAGGAGCACATCCGCCGGCACCACGCCTCGCCGGTCGATAAACCGGTCGTTGCTCTGGGACTTTGCCTGTTCGCACAGGGCGAAAGAGGTCTTGGTCAACCCGCCTACACCAGCTTCGATCAGAACGTGCGATGTAATGCCTCGATCCGTACCCGTAAGCGGGACCACGAAGACCAGTCCGTTGTGAATGGCATTGAACGCGTCGTTGGAAATGACAAGCGCTGGCCGGATACCTCCCTGCTCTCTGCCGACCCTGGGCTCGAAGTTGACGTTCCAGATCTCACCGGCTTTCGGTTCGACCATGCCTGGCACGGATGGCATCCTCCTCCTCGGGCGAATAATATGGCTCTTCGTCCTCGAGGCCATCCATTGACCCGCCCTCGAAGAAGCGAATCTCGTCCTGATAGCCCTTCCATGCAACAGGATCGGCGCGCAACGCCTCAACGGAGGCGTCGAGCTCCTTCCAGAACCGCTCGTCTTCGTATCGATCGACGAGTTCGGTGATGATCTCACCCATCGGCCGATCTTCCGATCGGGCGAGTTTCTGGAGCTTCTCGTGCGTGGCGGGCTTGAGCTTGACGGCTGGCGGGGACGGTCGTTTCATCGCTGCCATTGCTCAACCTCCTTTCCAGCTCAGTATCCTGCCGTTCACCACATCAGTGTACCGTTTTGGTGCACCGCACTGCGGCTCTACAGGCGCCTTACCCCTTCACGCCGGTCAGCGCAATGCCCTTGATGATCTGCCGCTGAAACACCAGGAACACGATGATCACCGGGATCGTCGCCATCGCCGCCGCCGCCATGATCAGGTGGTAGGCGCTCCCTGATTCACTTGAGAAGAAGGCAATGCCCACCGGCAGGGTGCGCATGTCCTCCGACCGCACCACGATCAGCGGCCAGATGTACGCATTCCAGTTGCCGAGGAATGTGAAGATACACAGGGCCGCCACGGCAGGCTTCACCAGTGGCAAGGCGATCTTCCAGAAGATGCGGAACTCCGAAAACCCGTCCAGCCGGGCCGCGTCGATCAGGTCGTCCGGCAAACCCAGGAAAAACTGCCGCATCAGGAAGACGCCAAACGCACTGATCACGCCAGGGAACATGATTCCCCAGTAACTATCGGTCCAGTGCAGGTTGATCGACATCACATACCACGGGATCACCAGCATCTCGGTCGGCACCATCAACGTGCTGAGGATCACCACGAAGATCAGCTGGCGACCGGGAAACCGGTATTTGGCCAGCACATACCCGACCAGCGAATCGAAAAATGCCACGCTCGCGGTCGTGATCAATGCGACGATCAGGCTGTTCGCGAACCACCGCACAAACGGCGTTTCGTTCAGCACCACCTGGTAGTTGTCCAACGTCGGATTGGGTGGAACCAGCGAAAGCGAGTAGATCTCCGACGCGTGCTTGATCGAAGACGCCACCATCCAGACGAACGGGAACACCATCATGAACCCGCCGAGCAGCAGGATCAGATACAGCAGGATTCGCGCAACCGGACGTCGCCAGTCACTCCGCTGCACCACGGTCGACGCCGCCGGGCGGGTCGTGCCTTCCTGTTCCAATACACCGGATGGTTGTGCCTGTGGCAGGACGTCGCTACTCATATGCACCTCGCGACAGGTATTTCAGCTGCACGACCGTCACCAACAGGATAATGACAAACAGCACCACCATCATTGCGGCGGCGTACCCCATTTCCGAGGGTAGCGACTGGAACGCAGCCTGGTAGACGTAAAGCACCACACTGATCGTGCTGTTCAACGGCCCTCCCGTACCGGCGCTGCTCATCGCCCGGATTTGGGTGAACACCTGCAGGTTGCTGATCACCCCGGTCACCACCAGGAAGACGATGGTCGGGTTGAGCAGCGGCAGGATGATATCCCGGAACCGTTGCCAGCCAGAGGCGCCATCGACGGCGGCGGCGTCCAGGTAGTCGCCGGGAATGCTCTCCAACCCAGCCAGGAAGATCACCACCTGAAAACCGAGCCCCTGCCAGACCGTCGTCGCGATGATGGAATAGATCGCCGAGCTGGGATCGCTGAGAAACGACGATTCGGGCAAGCCGAGAGAATCCAGCACATCGTTGAAAATGCCGTTCGGCGCGTACATCCAGCGCCACACCCACCCCACCGCCACCAGCGAGGTGATGTAGGGCAGGAAGTAGAGCACCCGGAAGAAGCCGACAAAGTAGATCAGGCGCTGCAACCCCAGCGCCACGACCAGGCTGATCAGAAGTCCCGCTGGTACGCCAACCAGCACATAGACCCAGGTGTTGCGCAGCGCCTTCCAGAAGACCTCGTCACCGGCCAGGTCGCGATAATTCTGCAGCCCGATGTATGGACGATCCAGTGCGATTGGATCCCATTCATGCAGGCTCATCCAAAAGGCATACAGCGTCGGACCGATCCGGATCGACAGGAAGAAGACCAACGGAATCGCCAGGAACACGTATGCCCATATCCACCTGCGACGCTCCAACGTGAGCCGCATGTTATCTCCCGTCAGAAATAGCCGGTTCGATCATCTCTGTGCCGGGTACCAGCAACAAATTTGGGTTGTCATGCTGAGTACCACGTCACACGCATGTTGGCACCTACCCAACCACTACGATTGTCATGCTGAGCAAGGCCGCATGGCCGCGTCGAAGCATCTCAATTTCGGACGACATCACGCATCGCGCATCGGTGACTGGTTCGATCGAGATGCTCAATAGGCGGTCCCACCGGGACCGAGCGGATGCGGCCCATCGACTCCGGCCTATCGGCCATCGCTCAGCATGACAACTGAATTGGCATCAAGGTCTACGGCACGAATTGCTCGGAATTCCGACTCCGTAGGGATATCTTATCCCTCGTCAATCGCCGCCCAGTACTCATCCAGCCGAACCTGTGTCTTCGAAGCAGCTTCTTCGACCGCGGTTTGCGCATCGACATCAGTCAACGTGACCTGATCGAACGCATCGATCACATCCTGCCGAAGCTCAGCTTCATTCACCAGGAACGTGGCGTAGGAGAACGGAAGCGACTCGATGAATGGCGCCAGCTTGGGATCGCTGGTGAACTGCTCCTCATCGGCAAGCGCCGCGCGGGCCGGAAGCTCGCCGGTGGCGGGTGTCCACTGGCGCATCACTTCCGGCGAAGACAGGAAGCTGATGAACTTGTGCGCGGCGATGTTCTTGTCGCCCTCGGCGGCGTTCCGGGTGATCGTGTTCGCCCAGAACGACGCGAAGCTCCCCTGCTCCACGTTGGCGGGCAACGGCACAATGCTGTAATCGAGATCGGGGAAGTCATTGGCGTAGGAGCCAACCCGGTATGATCCGTCCACATGCAACGCGGCGGCGCCATTGCCAAACGCGGTTTGCCCGTCTGTCATGAATGCATTCTGCGTGACCTGATGCTCCATCAGGAAGGCGACCAGCCATTCGAACGCTTCCACACCCTTCGGCTCTTGCCACTGTACCTGGCGGTTGTCTTCCGAATACGGCACCTGGCCGTTCTGCCGGACCAGGCATTCGCGCCACCAGTGATGGCCCTGGCCCCCGATATCCCAGGTCATGCCTACCGTCTCGAAGTCGTCGCCGTTCTTCTTGACAGTCGCCTTGGCAACCTCAACTGTCTCCTCCCAGTTGGTCGGCGCCGCAACCCCGGCCGCTTCCAGAATGACGTTATTGCAGAACAGGGCGAGCGTGCGCACCGCGGTCGGCAGCGCGTAGTAGTCCTCGCCGACCTTCGACGCCGTCACCATCGGGAAGTAGTCCGACTCGATCACATCATGCGGGAAGGCGTCCTGCGAAAGTGGCTGCAGGAACCCCTGTTGCACATAGGCCGGAATCCAGCCGTAGTACACGTTCAGGACATCCGGGCCCTCGCCGGCCTGCACGCCCGCGGCAACCTGCTGGCGAAAGTCGTCGTACGGGAAGCTGACAGGCGTGACTTTGATGCCCGGGTTCTGTTCCATGAACTGCGGGATCAACACGTCGTCGACGAGCGTCGTCTTCGATTCGAACTCATACTGCCAGTATTCGATCTCGACATCGCCGCTGACCTCCATGCCGGACAGGTCGAACCCGCCCGACGCCGCGGGTGTGGCATCCTGCGCCAATGCCGGCCAGCCGCGGCCAGTCAATGCCGCCGCCCCGGCCAAACCCGCGCCATACTTCAGCGCTGTCCGCCGATCGAATGCTGATCGAAAACCCTTGTGTCGAAATGTACCCATGACCGCGGTCTCCTTTTCTGCTCCGGGATTTCCCCGGCTATTGCGCTGGCGACAACCTTCGCCGCCTCTCTCTGAGTTGTGCCTTCGCCTCGTTCTGGTGTGCCGCTATCCTATGTGACACATCGCGCTTTGGCAAACCGGGTCGCCCGGTTGAGCGCCATCCCAGCATGAAACCGATGTCTCCGGTCTGTACACTTGTGTCCGCCTGACCAAGGTCGACACAAGGTCGACCGCTATTCGGATGGTGGTCGCTTTCCGAGCAATAACATCGAAACCACCCTTGCCTACGATGGCAGATCTCGGCGCGGCGGATTGATGTCGCCCAGCGGCACATCGAGAATGCGAGCCGCGTTGCCGCCAAAGATCAGCTGCAAATGCTCGTGCGGCATGTTCATGAACCGGCAAATCCGCACCTGGTCCTGCAGGTAGCGCAGCGCAAACCCGCGCGGGAACCAGCTGGAGTCGCTACCGAATAGTATGCGCTCAGGACCCACTGTCTCGTAAAACCGCTGAAACAGGTCGTCGAGCGTCAGCTTGTACGGCATCCATCTCACCCACTGGTTCGACCCCGAGCTGTCCACAGAGACATTCGGGCACGACCAGCACAGGAACAGCAGATCGGTGACATGCTGGATACCGAAATGCGGGATCACGAAATCCACCGTCGGGAAGTCGCGCGCCACCGGCTCCAGCACCGCCGGCGAGATATTCGGGTGGTAGCTCACGCCGCCCGCCGCGCCGAGCATGCCGAAGTGACACAGCACCGGGATGCCCAACCGCTCGCATGTCTCCCACACCGGATAGAGACTCTTGTCATTGATCAACACCGGCACCGTCGGCGCCAGCAGCTTCAGCGCCTTGAGGCCAAGCTTCTTCACGGCTCGTTCCAGCTCCCCCGCGGCGTCGGGTCGGGTGATGTCGTGATGCGCGAACCCGATGAATCGGTCCGGATACATCTTCACCACCCGAGCAAGCTCATCGTTGTCCTGACCGGTGACGAAGCCGATCCGCTCGATGCCGTACCGATCGAGCTCCCCGACCCAGCGCTCAGCCTGGGTCTCGCTCGACTGCGCCTCCGTTTCCGGCTCCGGGAAGTCGAAGGCCATACGCCACTGGCGCCGGGTTTGGGAGAGTGCGTCGTCGCGCCCTTTCTGGCGAGCCAGCGCCGCCGGATTTTCAACCGGACCAGATTCCCGTTTCTGGGGACCATGTCCGTGCGCCATATCGGTTTTGATCGGGAAATGGGTATGAAAGTCGATGACGTGGAGATCCTGGAACACTTCGCCTCCGATTCACTTTGGCGGCATGCGACGCATGCGGTCGCGAGTTCTGTGGCGGCATGCTAGCAAACGGGAAGTGCAGTGGCAACACCCAGCACCTTGCTGACGCCATTCCGGGTGATACCGGCGCCCACAGCGTGCGATTGACGCCGAATTGACGGCGCGCTTGATGCCCCGTTGATGGGCGACGCCTACAGTCGTCCATGGTGATCGATCCGGAGCCCCGAACAGCGAGCTCGAGACGCTGTTCCCGCCACAATCGACCACCGCCCGACCCGGAGAATGGTTCTCCGGTCAGCCCAAATTCAGCGTGGCGGCAATGACGCCGCCGGAGGCACAACACAATGCACACAATCGATGTCGTGACAGCGGACAAGCTTGAAGGCTGGTTCGAACACGACGACTCCGTCCATTTTCACGGCAGCTTCGTGCTGCACGGCGACAACGGCGCCAACGACTCCGCGGCGGTCGTGATCGAGCTGGAGCCGGGCAAGGCGCTCGGCGAGCACACCGACAGCCCGGAGGAAATCCTCATCGTCATGGAAGGCGATGTCGAATTCCAGATCGGCGACGAGCGCCAGCGAGCGACTCCGGGCACGGTGGCAGTGGTGCCGTCGATGGAGCCGCACAACATGCGCAATGTCGGCACAACACCCGCCAGAATCGTCGGGTTCTTCCCGAGCCCGCATGTCGTGTCGACCTTCGTCGAGCCAATCCAGCCACTAAACATCCAGGTGCTGGTGCATGGCGATGCCAGCCAGGCATCCGCCGCGGACTAGTAACAGCCAGCACAGACACGACCCCGCCAATGGCGTTGGGATCGCGTCCACACGGCAAAAGGGAATCTCACCATGATTGCAATCTCACACATTGGCGAGGCCCCGCCGGATACGTACCCGGTGCGGCTGGAACATCTCTTTACCTATACCGTCGGTTTCGAGCTCCCTCCGGAGTTCATCGGACCGACGCCAGACGGCATTCGCATCAACTTCAGCCTGACCGATGGCACGGTGGCTGGCCCGAGACTGAACGGACGAATCCGTCCCGGAGGCGCCGATTTCCTGGCGATTCGCGCCGACGGCGTCGGGTTGCTCGATCTCCACATGACGATCGAAACCGGCGATGGCGCCCTCATCTACTTGCCCGAACCGGGTGTGCTGGACTACGGTGAAAATGGATACGAACGCGCGCTCGAAGGCAACCTGCTGCCCAACGGCACACCGTTCCACACCACACCGCGCTTCCTGACCGCCCATCCCGGCTACCGCTGGTTGAACCGCCTGCAATGTGTCGGAATCGGCCAGGTCTTTCCCGAAGATGGCAACGCACGATGCGATGTCTATGCACTTATCTGATAACAAGGACCACCATGCCAACACAATTCACCATCGCCAAACCCGATGAACAGTCAGAATTGATACCGATCACCATGACCATGCACGACGACGTTGTGCTGGTCCGCATCCCTCGACGCACCGCGTCAAACGGCCCCACTGCAACGAAAGAGCAGCCATTGGCCGTTCCGTCGGTTCCAGTTACCTTCATGGATTTCCCGGACGATGAAGAACCCACGTGGGAGGACGCCGAGTGGCGCTGACCCGCTTTCCACTGAAACGGTCCGGCTTGTGGCCGGCCCGTTTCACGCCATTGACGTTCTGTTGACGCTCACCTGCTATCCTCTGTAGTGACCATTCATGCAACACTGCGGGCTCTCGGCAAAACGCGCCTGCATTTACCTGGGCACTCGTTGCATGTCGATCCATTGATTGAAAGGAGGCTTTCAATCGCACCGACACGACGCAACGATGACCGGCGCCCCAGGGGTACGGCATCGCCATTCGTGAAAGGCACGAATCCATGGCAACCATTGTCTCTGACCTGAATCCGGAAACGCTCGAAGACTTCCGATCCCAGCTCGGTGGCCACATCTTCTTGCCCGGACAACCGGAATATGACCTGTCCCGGACGCTCTGGAACGGCATGATCGACCAGCAACCGGCCATCATCGTACAGCCGACCGGCGTCTCCGACGTGAAACACGCGATCGCCTTCGCGCGGGAGCACGAGCTCGAGCTTTCGATCAAGGACGGCGGCCACAATGTCGCAGGATACGCCCTGACCAACGGCGGCATGACGCTCGACCTCGAGCTCATGCGCGGCGTCTGGGTCGATCCCCAACGGCGCATGGCAAGAGTGGGCGGTGGCGCCCGCTGGTCCGATCTCGACCGGGAAACCAGCGTGTTCGGACTCGCCACCACCGGCGGCGTGATCTCGACCACCGGCGTCACCGGTCTCACCCTCGGCGGCGGGGTCGGGTGGCTCGTCGGCAAGCATGGCCTCGCCAGCGACAACCTGCTGTCGGTCGAGCTGGTTACCGCCAATGGCGAAGTGATCACCGCCAGCCCGGAATCACATCCCGATCTCTTTTGGGCGCTGCGCGGCGGCGGTGGCAACTTCGGCGTCGTGACATCGATGGAGTTCCAGCTCCATCCCCAGGGCATGGTCTTCGCCGGCATGGTCGCGCATCCACCCGACAGAGCGCGGGAGGTGTTGGAGTTCTACCGCGAGCTCAGCGCCACCGCGCCTGATGAGCTGGTTGTGTATTGTGGACTCATGGCGGAACCCGAAGAGGGACAACGCGTGGCGGCAATCGCGTTCTGCTGGTCGGGCGATCCGGCCGATGGCGAGAAGGCGCTTCAACCGCTCCTCGAATTCGGACCTCCGGTGATGACGATGGTCGACACGATGCCCTACGCGATCCTGAACGGGGCGAACGACATCCTCTTCCCGCACGGTCGCAACTACTACTGGAAAGGCGCGATGATGCGCGAGCTCGACGATCGGGTACTCGACATCATCGCTGAGCGCGCCGCGAACCCGCCACTTCCGTGGTTGAACGTGACCATTGAATGCTATTCCGGCGCAATGAACCGGCGCGAACCCACGGCGACCGCCTTCCCGCATCGCGATGCCCACTACCAGGTGGTGATCATCGGCGCGTGGGACGATCCGGAACAGGAAGAAGTTGGGGTCAAATGGGCTCGCGAGATCCACGCGGAGATCGAGCCATACGCGAAGCAGGGAGCATTCCTCAACTTCGTCGCGGTGGACGGCAACAACCGCCAGGAACGCGTGAAGGCCGGGTACGGCCATAACTGGGATCGCCTGGTGGAAGTGAAGCGCCACTACGACCCAGACAACGTCTTCCACCGCAACAACAACGTGACGCCGTAACTCCATCGGCCAACGTATGAATCTCGGAAGGGCGGCCGTGAGGGTCGCCTTTCCGCGCGTATCCTGTTCTAAGCGGCTTCGCATAAGTCTTTGCGCAGGAAGATCGCTGGCCCCTCGGCAGGATGGAAGTGCGCCTCGATCTGACGGAGCAGGGTCGAAGCGGCTGCTTCGAGCCCCTCAACATCGGCCCAGAAA
>Ga0209176_10000007_pt1 | contig 65996 bp, 59 predicted proteins | sample NGEPer11B_FD_184511 | JGI IMG/M metagenome (GOLD analysis project Ga0209176, IMG submission 184511) | Arctic peat soil microbial communities from the Barrow Environmental Observatory site, Barrow, Alaska, USA - NGEE Permafrost305-11B... | ecosystem: Environmental > Terrestrial > Soil > Wetlands...
CACCCCTCCCAAGGACGGGTGGGCTCGCGGTTCTTCGGCCAGGTAACGGGCGTAGGTACGCTCCGCGCCAGAACGCCGTGACCACAGGATGTAGTGCACGACCATGATAGGGCCGAGCACGATCATTGTCGGAAACGTCTCAGGCAGCGCGTCCCACCGGGCCACCACCAGCACGCCGGCAATGGCGCCAAGTGCGATCGCCATCGCCACGAGCCCTGCAGTGCGCCCAAACGCCTTGCGCATGACCAGCGGTCCGACGGCGGCCATGAGCAGATCGCCCAGTCCGATCCCGGTCCAATGTCCGCTGCCTGTCGGCCAGACCGCCATCGGCAGGAAGGGCATTCCGGACAGCCGCTCGATCATGGCCGTTGTGATGGGAAGGAACCCGGTCGCCACCAGGTCGTAGAGGGCAATTGCACCCGCCAGGATAGCCATATCCCTGGCGCGAAGGCCGCCCTGCGCCCACAGGTTGCTCACCCCCACAGCGATTGTGAGCATCACCGCATCATTCACAAGCAGGAACAGCGTGCTCGTGCTGCCGTCCAGCCGGATCAGAAGCAGATCTGCCGCCACCAATCCGCCCGCCACACTCCACCGGGCCAGTGGCGCGCTGGTTACCGGTTCGACCACGAACCAGAGGACCGATAGCGTCGTGATCGCGAGCAGCGTCCCGACCAGCCAACCGGGGAGCCATATATAGAGGAACGGCAGCATGACGATACATGCGAGCGTCAGCGAAACATCACCGAGATTCACGGTGCCGAGTGGCGGCCGGGTCAACGTCCATATTCGGAAGTACAGCCAGGCCGACATCACCGCGGCGGCGGCCAGCAGCCAGACCGCTCCATTCGCCACCATCAGCGCCCCACCTCTCCCAATGTGGGTTCGGACTGCCGGAACCCAAGCTCATGCAGATCGCATCGAAGGGGGAATGGCTGACGAAGTTCGTCGGGATCCGTCACCAAACGCAAGCCGACCAGGGGTACCCCATGCCGTTCCAAAGCCTGCTCGACCATGAGCCGGGTCTCGGGTGTATCCTTTCGTACCACCACCTCGAGGGCGACACCACCCGGTTCCGCCCAGAATCCACAGCGGCCTGGGAGGGGCACCGCCTCAACCTCCTCCAGCGCCCCTATTACGTCGGCCGGATAGGTCCAGCCGTGGCCGTGGCGAACCGACAGGTTGAGTTTGCCGAGCAGGTTGCCGGTGGCAGGCAGGTGCCGGTGCCGGCAGTTCAGCGGTTCGGCAACGGCACGAACCACGTCCTGCGTGTCGTAGCGCAAGAGCAGCGTGGTCTCCCGGAAGGGTGAAAAGGGAGTCACGACGAGCGTCCCGGCCCGCCCAGGTTGGCAGGCTGTTCCGGTTTCCGAATCGAGCACCTCGACCAAACCATGTGACGGTTCAAAGTGAAGGTGGCCCTGCTCGCACGGCATCCCGGCGAAGGGATACGTCTCGGTCATGGCGTAGCCGGTGTCGATGCGAACTCCCTCACCGAACAGACGGCGCGCCCGCCGCACGAGCCCGTCGGTGACCACCTCGCCACCAACCGAGATCCAGCGCAGCGCGAAGTCGCCTGGCCGGTACCCTGCCGCCAGACCAAGCTCCACGAGCACTCCGAGATAGCTGGCATAGGTGGAGAGGACGCTGACCTTCGGGACTCGCCCGGGCATCCGCACCGGTTGAACGATCAATGCCAGTGTTTGCCGTGGGTCGATCAGGCCGACCGGCTGCAGCAGCGCACCGATTTGGGCACACGCTCCAGCGAGGCTGAGGTTGCCCAGCGATGCTCGGGAGCTCATCGCATTGAGCACAATATCCTCCGGGCGGATCTGGTCACCGATGAGATTGCCCAGAGCGGAGAATCGTGTGATCGCATGCAACTCGCGAGCGGAAAAGCTGACCTGGGTGGGTCGGCCAGTGGTGCCGGTAGTTGTGCTCCGATGAATTGGACGAGCGTCCCGATGCACAAAGGCGTCGGGATTGTCGCGCAACGCGCCCTTCTTCGTGAGCGGAAGGCGCGCAATGTCGTCGAAGGTCAATGTCGCTGGATCGAGTGCGCGATCGCTGAACCAGGTGGCATAGAACGCGGTGCCCGTAGCGGCCCGTTTTGCCTGGTGGCGGAAGCGGCGAAGCTGCATCTCCCGCCGGGTTCCCTTATCGAGCGACGGGCCAGACAAGGATTGCCCTCCGTCCGGAGCGATCTGGCCGAATTCATGTACGGTGTCCCGGGCGGCTACAACCAGACGATCGAGCGCCCAGGCTGGTATGGGGCGACCGTAGACAAGGGAGGCTGCAAGGCGAAGTTGAGCGAGCGCGGCGGCGATCATGATATCTCCCTCGGTCCAGGACGTCGATCGGGCGGGAACAGCCACGATCTGCCGATCGTGTTGGCTGCATTGCGAACCAGCTGGAGGATGGAACCGGGGCGCTATCCGTTCCCGGTCCCACCTTCGGGTGATCGGCTACTGCGACATAACGCCAAAGGCGATGGCGGAGAGTGTCGAGAGCACGTACCGGCCGTACGTGCGGACCAGGGTGAAGGTCTTCATGCGTGTCTCCTGCTTGAGCTATTGGCCCATAACGCCAAAGGCAATGGCCGAGAGTGTCGAGATCACATACCGACCGTACGTGCGAACCAGCGTGAACGACTTCATGGCTGTCTCCTTCTGCTTGAGCTATTGAGTCTGAACGCCAAAGGCGATGGCGGAGAGTGTCGAGATCACATACCGGCCGTACATGCGGACCAGGGTGAACGACTTCATGTCTGTCTCCTTCTTCTTAAGCTATTGAGCCAAAACGCCAAAGGCGATGGCGGAGAGTGTCGAGAACACGTACCGACCGTACGTGCGAACCAGGGTGAAGGTCTTCATGCGTTTCTCCTTCTGCTTGAGTTACTGCGATTCAACGCCAAATGCAACTGCGGCCAGGGCCGAAAGCACGTACCGGCCGTACACGCGAGCAACACAACGGAGTCGACGCACCTCCTTTCCATGACGAGTACCAATCCGGTTGCCGGGTCTCACCATAGACCTGGGTACGATTGTGATGCCGGAGATGGACACGCGCATCCGTAAAAACGACGTAGTTCGCCGGGAACACAGTACGTAAATTTTCGGCAACCGATGACGCAAGCCGAGATTGCTGGTCTCGCCAAACCAATGGTCCTGCTGACTCGGCAACGGCCCCGGCGTGATGCCGGGACCGCTCCTTGCGCGATGGTGCTACGACGACGGGCAGGGGAACCGGAAGACGCCAAATATCTCGGCCCCACCGTTGGTGGTGGCTCGGAGAGGATAGTCTGTGTCGCACCGCCAACCGGTAAACGTTGACGAGTAGGAGAAGTTGCCATCGCCATCCACAGGTGGTCCAAGATCAAGGAACACGTTGTCACCGGCCGGGGTCGCACTGAGGGACACGTTCGAACCGGGATCAAGACCACCACCGTAGACCGTCGCAGAGACGCGCGCATGGCCATAGACCGCTCCGACCGACATGGTGACGTAGGATTCCACCACCTGCACCACCGTGCCCCCGCGGGCCACATAACTCACACACTGCCCGGTATTCTTGAAGCTGTTGCCATCTGCGTCGGTGACGTCAAGGTAGCCGCCATCCTGGCAGAGGTGTGCGGTCTCGCTGTTCCCCTGGCCCGATGTGGCCAAAGGCAGGACTGCCATCATGCTGAATAGCGTCAAAACGACGACGACGAACCGATGCATCTGGCCTCTCGACTTGTTCATGACTCATTCTCCTTGGATTGTCCTACGGCTGCTCCTCCACACCGAATGTGCAGAGGAGGAAAGCGATCCAACGGCCGGTCTCACCATGGATCTGAGGACAAGTGTGATGCCGCATAAGAACACCCGCATCCGTAGAAACGACGTAGTTCACGCGGAACGCAGTACGTAGATTTCTCCAAACGGCTACCCAGGCCAACTCTGTCATTTCATCGCATTCACCATCATCCTGGAGATTGGGGTACAGACGATACGACACAGCAATACGCGGGATGCAGAATGCGATGCACCCCGTGGCTCCGGGAAGAAAGCCGCGGAAGTCTCGCTACCTGGCGCCCCATTCGATCAGTTGCCGGCGCCCGCGGACAGGAGTTCAAGTCGCCGTTCAGGACGACCGTGGCGCGCTCTGGCGATTCGACCGAGGATACGCATCGATCTCATGATGTGAATTTCGAAGGGTGCATGGGCGCTGCTTCATGTCGCATTGTGTTGAGTTGAAACTGATGCCGCTCCTTTCGGACCCCTCCGTAAGGACGCAGCTGACTGTCAAACTGGTGTTCGTAGTTCAAATGAGGACGTTCGCCATCCTGTTGTAGTCCCTCTTACCACGTCGTGTGATGGTCATCCATGCACCCGCGGCGCAGCCTTCTGCCGGGGTAACGTGGATCCGCGCACGAACGACTTTCAGCTTGATTGACACGACGGCGTTGAAGGTCAATGATTGAGCCAATCATCCAGCCCCTCGTAAAGGCTCGGGCGCATGTCATCTCAGGATTCTGTCGAGCAGCGCCGAATCAGCCCCTGGATAGCTCCGGTTGAGGATGCGCGCCCGTTTCCGTCGACACTCCCCACGCCATTGACGGCCCTCGTCGGTCGCGCCGACGAAATGCGGACATGCACGGCCGCACTCGAACACCCACCTATGCGGCTCCTTACACTCACTGGCCCGGGAGGGGTCGGAAAGACCCGCCTCGCGTTGGCCCTGGCCGAACAGTTACGACCCCGGTTCCCACAGGGGGTGATCTTCGCGCCGATCGCCGATGTCAAGGAGCCTCATCTGGTCTTGCCCACGATCGCGCGATCGCTCGGTATGCAAGATGACGGCGATCGACCAGCACTGGAGAGGCTCAGCGCGGCGTTTCGCAACCGGCACGTCTTGCTGGTCATGGACAACCTTGAACAGGTGATTTCAGTTGCGCCGGATGTTGCCGGTCTCCTCCAGCGCTGCCCCGGATTGACGATTGTGGCGACATCTCGCGTTCCCCTTCATATCCGAGGTGAGCAGGAGATATCGATTCAACCACTCTCGCTTCCCGATCCGGTCGCGGCACGTTCGATATCCGAACTCGCAGAGGTCGAGTCTGTGGCGTTTTTCGTTCAGTCAGCCCATAGCCATACGCCTGATTTTGCCCTGACGGAACAGAACGCCGCCACGATCGTGGAGATTTGCCGACGGCTCGACGGGTTGCCACTGGCGATCGAGCTTGCGGCGAGCCGGCTTCGCATGCTCTCCCCGTCCACGCTCCTCGGACTTCTGGAGCGACGACTGCAAGTGCTGAGTTCCGGTCCCCGCGATCTTCCAGACAGGCAACGGACCCTGAGGGATGCGATCCGATGGTCGTACGACCTGCTGACAACCGAGAATCAGGCGCACTTCCGGCGACTCTCGGTCTTTATCGGGGGTTTCGGTTTTGCGTCGGCGATCCGTGTCACGCAGACCTCCGAAACGGACCTGCTCAATGCACTCGAGCATCTGACCGATCATCACCTCGTCCGGCCAATGTCGTTGCCCTCGGGGGAGTCGCGGTTCAGGATGCTGGAAACGATTCGCGAATTTGGCGTCGAAGTGCTCGACGAATCAGGGGAACTGCAGGCACTTCGGAGGGCGCACGCCAACTGGTACACGGAACTGGCGCTCACATCGGCCCAGGCGCTGACCGGAAAGAACCAGGCAGCCTGGTTGGATACGCTGGACATTGAGCACGACAATCTGCGTGCGGCGCTCGCCGGGTCCATCGCTGAGGCACCTGCGAACGCCGTCCGTATGGCGGCGGCCCTCTGGCGATTCTGGTGGGTGCGCGGCTTTGTTCGTGAAGGGCGCACCTGGTTAAAGCGCGTGCTGGAGCATTCGAGCGATGTCCCTCCCAGTGACCGTGCGGCCGCACTTTATGCCGCAGCCGAATTGGCGGAAGCGCAATCCGATCTGGAGGAAGCAATTGCACTCCATAAACAGGCGCTTGCGATCTATGAGGACATCACCGATGACGTCGGCATGGCCGAATGCCTAAATGGATTGGGCATCGCCGCACGCGCGCTGGGAAAACTCGACGATGCCGAGCACCTTCACAACCAGGCACTGCCATTGCTACAAAGCACACGGAACCGCCGAGGGGAGGCCAGCACCTTCAGCAATCTCGCTGCCGTCGCCTACTACCGCGGCGATTTCGCCCAGGCCGAAACGTATTGGGAGCGAGCGCAGGAAATTATGCGCGAGATCGGCGACCTTCGATCTGCCGGATTGCTCCTCGGGAACCTGGGTGCGCTGGCGCTGCAGGTTGGTCAGCACCAACGCTCGATCGCGCTCCAGGAGGATAGCCTCTCAGTGGCCCGGCAACTGGCCGACCCGGACAGCATTTCCCGGTCGCTCATAAACCTCGGCGGCGCCTACGCCGCGGCTGGAGACTTCGACCGCGCGCGGCATGCGCTTGAGGAAGGTCTTCCCCACAGCCGCCAGGTCGAAGACACGCGACTGGAAGCAGAAGCCCATCAAATTCTCGGCAAGATCGCCTTGCGCACTCGTGACTACGCGTCCGCGGCCACATCCTACCTCAACAGCTTGGTCCTCCTCGCACGGTCGGGCGAGCTTCCCGGAGCCGCCACCAGCCTTGAAGGACTCGCCTGTGTAGCATCAGAAACGACGCTGCACGAGGACGCGATCCGCCTCTTCTCCGCGGCGCATCGTATCCGGGAGACGACCGGCGCAGCCCGGGAGAGCACCGAAGGTGCAGAACACGACCACGATATCGTGGCCTCCAGAACCGCGGTCGGGCGTCACGCCGCCGATGCGCTCCGGGAAGAGGTCCTACACTGGTCGCTGGATGACGTTCTCGCCCTGACTGTGTCTCTGGTAAAGCGCGTGGACCAGATTCCGGCAACTCGGCTGACACCCGTTGTCCTCCCGCACGTTTCCCCGTTGATACCTGCATTTGGCCTGACCCCTCGCGAGATGGAGATCCTGGGGTATCTCGTGAATCACCACTCGGACCGTGAGATCGCGGAATCGCTCTTCATCAGCCCGCGCACGGTCGGAACACACATCGCCTCGATCCGAAGCAAGCTGGGTGTTTCATCGAGACGTGAAGCCGCCAGGATCGCCGCGGAACTTGGCCTTGGTTAAAGGGCGAAGAGGTCAGGAAATCACCGCGCCTTCTATCTGCCTGCGAACCGGAGGGTCCGTCACAGGATGTCATTCACCAGGGGTATCTCAATGAACGAATCACAGGATCGCTTCGACGCGCGCGAGGAGACGACCGCCAAGGATCTCAAATAACGTCATTCGCGCGACTGAGCACCAACGCCTGCGTGCCCTCGTGAATGGTGACATGGAAACTGCCTACCGGCTGCACGCCAACGACTTCGGGCTGTTCTCACAACGGAGGTGCGTTATCCAGGAAGGAGTGTCTTGGAGTTATTGCCTCCAGAGCAAGAGGCCGCCAATTCTAATCCCGTCTTCCGCTCCCTGAAAGCAACGTGCGATGGAAAGTCCATCGCACGTATTCTGTGTCAACTCACCCTCAAGAGCATGGCGTTTTGGATCCGGCGTCGTATCCTTTGTCCGGATGCCGTCGCGGGCGTGGCGGAAAGGCAGACGCTACGGTCTTAAACACCGTTGGGGAAACCCGTGCGGGTTCGAATCCCGCCGCCCGCACCAGTGGCTACTGCCCGGTCCACGAATCGACGCGCACCGCCAACTTGTATCGTTCCTTGCCGTGCTCACGCGGATCCATACCCGCACCGGTGTATTTCTGAGCAAGCTGGTTCACAAACGTAAGATCGAGGTACCGCTCGAACTCCACGACTTCTCCTCGCAGCTCGACATAGTGAAGCGGCTTGTCCGGATCGATGAAGGAGATCGCCAGCCGCGGGTCGCGACGGAGGTTGCGATACTTCACCGTGTCCGCCTTCACGCTCAACAGGATATGCTCGCCATCCCACAAAAACCAGACGGGGTTGACCTGTGGAGCCCCACCTTCATCAATCGTCGCCAGGTGTCCCAGCGTCGTGCTCTTGAGAATGTGATGGAAACGTTCCGGAATCGCGCTGCGTGGCACAGGCATTCTCCTGCTATCGCGCCGCCCCAAAGCCGGCGCGCATCGTCATCCTGATCAGGCCACTGCCGCGGTTGCCATCGAACGCAGCTCAAGTGCGCGCTCGATGGCGCTTCTGACGTCCTCCAGCAGCATTGGGTTCTCGGCGAGCGAAACGCCAATGGACGGAATGATCTCGCGCAACCGTGGCTGCCACGCATGATACTCAGTCGAGAAGCACTGCTCAATCACGCGCAGCATAATCGACGCCGCCGTCGAAGCGCCGGGCGAGGCTCCCAGCAACGCCGCGATTGTTCCGTCGCGCGAGGTGACGACCTCCGTGCCAAACACAATATCACCGCGTTTCGTGGCCGTTCGCTTCATCGTCTGCACCCGTTGCCCGGCGTGAATCAATTCCCATTCATCCGGGTCCACCGTGGGCACGAAGTCCCGCAACACATCGATCCGCGCTTCGTGAGATTGAAGCACCTGCTGGATCAGGTATTTGGTTAACTCGAACTCGTTCCTGGCAACGGCCAACATCGTCAACAGGTTGTCCGGTTTGATCGACCGGAAGAGATCAGTGTATGACCCTCGCTTCAGGAACTTTGGCGAAAACCCCGCATACGGTCCAAAGAGCAAACCAGGTTTGCCGTCGATCATGCGCCGATCGAGGTGCGGCATCGACATCGGTGGCGCCTGGACCTGAGACTTGCCGTATACCTTGGCGTGGTGCGCGTCGATCACATCAGGGTTGGTACAGCGAAGGAACTGACCACTAACCGGAAATCCCCCGTAGCCCTTCCCTTCCGGAATCCCGGATTTTTGCAGCAGGTGAATAGCGTAACCACCGGCGCCTATAAACACAAACTTCGCATTGGTCCTTGTGGTTTCCCCGGTCACCTGATCCTTCGCGATGACCTCCCAGCAACCATTGGCAGACCGGCTGAGATTCTCAACTTCCATGTTTCTGGCGACGTCAACGCCCTGACGTTCCATCGCGGAAAAGAGCAGCTTTGTGAGCGCGCCAAAATTGACATCGGTCCCGCCTTCGATTCGGGTCATGGCGACCGGCGCCGTATAATGACGTCCCTTCGCCATCAGCGGCGCCCATTTTTCGATCTCATGCGCGTCTTCGGTTAATTGCATATCTTCAAACAGCGGCTTCCCAGACAGCGCATCGTATCGCCTGCGAAGAAACGCAACGTCGCCGTCACCGCTTACATAACTCATGTGCGGAATCGGATTGATGAACTGTCTGGGTGAAGGCAACGTCTGACGGTCCACCAGCGACGACCAGAGCTGGAGAGACTGCTGAAACTGCTCGTTGACCATCAACGCCTTTTGGAGATCGAGGGTTCCATTGGGTTGCTCCGGAGTGTAATTGAGCTCGCATAACCCAGCATGCCCGGTTCCCGCATTGTTCCACGGAAACGAGCTCTCTTCGCCAACCCAGTCCAGCCGCTCGAAAGCCTTCATCGACCATTCTGGCCGAACATGATTGAGGAGCGTGCCGAGGGTCGCGCTCATGATTCCGCCGCCGATAAGTACGGCGTCTACGTCGCTCGAATTCCCTGCCACCAGGTTTCCTCCGTCGACATGGCGATCTTCATGCCATGGTTCTTCAAATGACAATGTCACGACCGAATGCTCGGCATCCTGAGTCCATCAAATATCCGATTCCATGTCAATCTCAGATCGAACATCGCGTCCCGACCGGATGCCCGCGATCTCGCCAAGGTTTGCATCGACCGGTGGTACCCCACATTTTGGGTACACTTGAAACGCCAATTTCATACCGGCACGTGTTGCAGACCTCACAAGGGCATTTCGCTTCATGGATTCCCGATACCTCATGACCGCCCGATCCGGCTCCGTCGAGCTGGTTGTCAGGAAGTCTCGTTTCATCGGTCACGTGGCGCGGGCGACCACTGAGGGCCAAGCGCGAGAAGTCATCGAGACCATCTCCAGGGAGCACTGGAGCGCCAATCACAATTGCCACGCATGGAGCCTCGGCGAGCATCCCCGCCTCCAACGTTCGAGCGACAATGGTGAACCGTCCGGCACGGCGGGCGTCCCGATGCTCGAAGTCCTGAAACAGCGTAACCTGACCGACACCGTGCTCGTCGTCACACGCTACTTTGGCGGCACAAAGCTCGGCGCGGGTGGCCTGATCAGGGCCTACTCCCATTCCGCCGCCGCGGTCATCGACCACGTCGGGATCGTGGAACGCCTGAACCTTGCACGATTCACAATCATCGTGTCATTCGACGACGCGGGACGGCTTGAACATGCTCTCCGCGCCGCGGGGGATGAACCGGACACGGTTGATTACAGTGAAAACGTCACATTCACGATCAGCATGGATCCGGCAAGGCAGCCCGATTTCCTCGAATGGATCGCCGCGCAAACCAGCGGACGCGCTAGGATTAGGGAACTTGACGCCGTCTCTACCGAAGTACCATTCGACGCGATCAAATCAGCGGCGCCAGAAAGGGAGTGACCTGTGAATCAACCCGACCCCAAACGAGGACTCAATGTCCGCGTCGACCCTCACCGTTGCATCGCCAATGCGAAATGCACGCGGGCGGCTCCCGGTGTCTATATCCTGGACGAGGAAACCGGTCTCGCGGAGCTGGTGGACGACGACAGTGTCACGGTACAGCAGATTTTCGCTGGAGCGCGGGCCTGCCCCACCCAGGCGATCATCGTCGAGCAGCACGGGCATCGCGTCTTCCCGCAAATCCTGACCCCCATGTTTGGCGACCGCGATGATCAAGGTGCTTCTGAATCCTGATCCCGAATTCAGGTGATTCCGGGGTCCCCTGGCGGCAACCGGGCAACTACTTGAATGTCTCCCTACGGTGGATGGCGCCGGAGTGACAGAATTCGAGATAATGCAAAGGGGACCGGCCATCTGGCCGGTCCCTTTTCCTGTCGCATGGATTTCTGGACTAGAAATCCATGCCACCCATTCCACCTCCACCTGGCATCGGCGGAGCTTCCTTCTCAGGCTTGTCGCTGATCAGGGCCTCAGTCGTGAGGATCATGCCGCCAATCGAGCTGGCGTTTTCGATCGCGGACCGGGTGACCTTGGCCGGGTCGATAATACCGGCTTCGAGCATGTCGACATACTCGTCGGTCAGCACGTTGTAGGCCACATTCGTGTTGCCATCGCCCTGGTGCATGCGCCGCACGGTTTCGATGACGACCGAACCGTCCTTGCCTGCGTTTGCCGCAATGCCACGAAGCGGTCCCTCCAGCGCACGCCGGAGGATGTTGACACCAGTGGCAATGTCGCCCTCAGCCTTGATTGCGTCCAGCGCAGTGACAGCGTTTACGAGCGCCACACCGCCGCCTGGGACAATGCCCTCTTCAACAGCGGCTCGGGTCGCGCTGAGCGCGTCCTCGACGCGATGCTTCTTCTCCTTGAGCTCGGTCTCGGTCGCGGCGCCAACCTTGATCACGGCCACGCCACCGGCCAGCTTGGCCAGTCGCTCCTGAAGCTTCTCACGGTCGAAGTCAGAGGTGGTGTTCTCGATCTGGGTGCGGATTTGAGCCACACGAGCCTCAACGTCTTCCTTCGCGCCCTGACCATCCACGAACGTCGTGTTGTCCTTGGTGGCCACAACCCGGCGAACACTGCCGAGATCTTCCTGGGTCACGCTGTCGAGCTTGCGTCCAACCTCTTCCGAGATCACCCGCGCTCCGGTCAGCGCCGCGATATCGCGCAGCATTTCCTTGCGGCGATCCCCGAAGCCCGGTGCCTTCACCGCGAGCGACTGGAAACGACCCTGCAGCTTGTTGACAACCAGCGTGGCGAGAGCTTCACCGTCGACATCCTCGGCGAGGATGATGAGCGCCTTGCCCTGTCGCGCCACCATCTCGACGGTTGGCAGGATGTCCTGGATCGAAGAGATCTTCTTGTCGGTGACGAGAATGAACGGATCCTCGAAGTCAGCCTCCATGCGCTCCGTGTTGGTCACGAAGTACGGGGAGATGTAGCCACGATCGATCTGCATGCCCTCGGTGAACTCGGTCTCGAACTCGAGCCCCTTGGACTCCTCGACCGTGATCACGCCATCCTTGCCGACCCGATCCATGACCTCGGCGATCATCTCGCCGATTTCCGGATCAGCAGCCGAATTGGAGGCAACCTGGGCGATTTCTTCCTTGCCCTTGACCTCAGTGGCCATTTCCCGGATCCGGGCGACAAGCGCGTCTGACGCCAGGTCGATGCCCTGCTTCAGCAACATGGCATTCGCGCCAGCGGCGACGTTTCGCATGCCTTCATGCACAATCGCCTGCGCCAGCACGGTGGCGGTTGTCGTGCCGTCACCAGCGACATCATTGGTCTTAGTTGCCGCCTCCTTGAGGAGCTGGGCGCCCATGTTGGCGAAATGATCCTCGAGCTCGATCTCCTTGGCGACCGTCACACCATCGTGGGTGACCGTCGGTGCGCCGAACTTCTTGTCGATCGCTACATTGCGGCCCTTCGGACCAAGCGTGGTCTTCACCGCGTTCGCCAGGACGTCTACGCCTTCCTTCAGCGAACCTCGTGCTTGTTCATTGAACTCAAGTACCTTTGGCACAGTCGTTCCTCCTGTTTCGAAACCATGCACGGCGACATGCGCCGAGCCGGTCTCGCCGGTTTCTAGCCGTTGATAATTGCGAGAACGTCTTTCTCGGAAAGAATGAGCACGTCATCGTCTTCGAGCTTGAATTCGGTGCCGGAGTACTTGGCGAAGATCACCTGGTCGCCGACCTTTACATCCATGGGAATGCGTTCGCCATCGTCGTCACGGCGGCCATCACCAGCAGCCAGGACGGTGCCCTTCTGTGGCTTTTCCTTGGCCGTATCCGGAAGTACGATGCCGCTCTTCGTCGTCTCTTCCCGGGACGCTGGCTTCACAACCAGTCGATCACCGAGAGGCTTCAGTACGGTATCTGCCATAATCCTTCGATCCTCCTGAACATGGAATGTCGTCCGCCATAGTGGCGTTCATGCACGTGCCGAGGCGGCATGAACCGCCCCGCTATTCGATTGCGGTTTCAATCTATCACAGCAATTAGCACTCTTCAAGGTAAGAGTGCCAGTATTTTGGCAATCATCACCATAGGAGTGCTAACAACACGGCAATTCCCCAGCGTTCTCGCCGGAGAATCGTTGCTCAATTGGTTCGGCACTTGATGTTCTACGTGCCGCTGGGAGGAAAAAGGTGCGGTACGAGTTCCTTCAAATCCTGAAGCACCGGTTGTCGATCGACCTGGACCGTGGTGGACACTGCGTCAAGGACGCCCAACAGGTCCTCCTTGAGCACCTTCAGCAACACCGCGGTTGCGCCTTGTTCGGCGTAGCTCACGTCATAGATCAGGTAGATCATCCCGGCGGCGTCAGTTTGCGCCAGGATAATGATGTTGCGCTGACCATTGTCGGCCTCCAATGCCGCTACGACGGAGCTCCCTTCGAGTCCGGGCTGACGCGAAATCGAGGTAGCCATGGCCAGGACGTCACCGCCTGGTGAAATCTGTCCCATGTCGAGTACGAAAAGGAACGCGGTCGGCGCTTCCGACTCAAGATGGATCGATTCCTGATCCTGTTCCGAAACACTCCACTCATCCGACCAGGATACGGTCACTCCGCTCGACGGAATGGTGTACCCGTTCGGCAAGGCAGGAACCGTCGTGGTGGAGTCGCCGCCCGCGGGAGTTGGAGCTGCAACGGTGGCGGCGGATGTTTGGTCGTCACTACCAAGCTCTGAATTGATCCCACCAACAAGACCGCCACCGCTTCCTGTTTCAGGCGTTGGCTGGATCGGGACCGTTGCCGGCGTCGGAGCAGGCGGCAATGTTCCGACGTCCGGAGGTGTGCCGACGTCCAGAAACTCTTGCATCACCGATGCGTCTACACCCTCGAAAATGCCTGAACCGTCGATCAATACCGAGGATTGCGCGGATACCATCTCCGCCTGAAACGAGTCCAGCGGAGCCAGCAAGATGGACAGCAGTGTTCCATTGGATGACTCAACAACCAGCGTGAACAGTCCAAATGCGAACCCATCCGCGTCGGCGACATCCAGCGAATACGACACGTTGTCATAGTCGCCACGATCGACCTGTCGCAACCCCACTTCGCCCGCGAACGCCTCGATGGCAATATCCCGCACTTCACTTCCAGCGATCGGGTAGCCATAGGAGCCGACGCCGACAAGTCCCAATAGCGTCTCCACCGCAAGCAGGTCGAATCCGTCACCAGACGTGGTCAGCTCGCTGTTCAGTTTCCAGGGATCGGTCCAGGCGATGGTTTGACCACCAACGAGCGTCCTGGAGGTTTCGGTTTGCGCCGATACTCCCGTTGGCAGTCCTACCAACAGGCACAGAAGTACAGCCAACGCCGGCACAACATGTGCCTTGAATCCAATGAGCCTCATCACCTTCCCTTTGTTTCGTCGTCCACATCCTCAACAGTACGCCAGAGTCGCGGGAAACCGGTAGACTTGGGCGGATTGGACGGGAGAACCCACGAACTACCGGCCCAACGCTCAGTTGCACGCGTAAGGATACGTCAATGGCGACACAACGTCTTGCAGTCGAATTTCTCGCGACCCGGGTAAAAAATGCTACCCCCTCACCGACCCTCGCCGTGTCCGACAAGGCGCGGCAGCTCAAGGCCGAAGGTATCGATGTCATCGACCTCGGTGGAGGAGATCCGGATTTCATCACACCGGAACACGTCCGTCAGGCGGCCGTGAAAGCAATGAACTCCGGCGACACGCATTATGTCGCCAGCGCCGGGACACCCGAGCTGCGCCGGGCCATCGCCGCGAAGCTCAGCACCGACAACGGTCTCGACTACGACCCAAACGGTGAAATCCTGGTCACTCCAGGCGGCAAAGCCGCACTGTTTGAAACCGCCATGGCACTGGTCGAACCAGGCGTCGACGTCATGGTCATCGAACCCGCCTGGGTCTCCTACGCCCCCCAAATCGAGCTCGCGGGTGGCAACGTCATTTCGGTGCCGACCAGCCCCGATGACGGTTGGATTGTCACGGAGGAAGCACTTGAAGCGCACCTGACGCCGAACGCGCGTGTGGTGCTGATCAACTCGCCCAACAATCCCACCGGGCATGTGATGTCGCGAGAGGAACTGACCGCGATCGCTCGATTCGCCGCACGACACGACTTGCTGGTCTGGACTGATGAGATATACGAGAAAATCATCTTTGACGGTCATCAACACCTCAGCATCGCCTCACTCGACGGCATGAAGGAACGCACCCTCACCTTCAACGGACTCTCCAAGGCCTACGCGATGACCGGCTGGAGACTTGGATATGTGGCGGGCCCCAAGGCGTATATCTCGAAGATTGCCACAATCCACAGCCATGCCGTGACCTGCGCCACGTCGTTTGTCCAGGCCGGGGGCGTCGCCGCGCTCACCGGGCCCCAGGGATTCATCGGCGAGATGGTGGAGGCGTGGGACCAGCGCCGCCAACTGATGTCCGAGGGGATCAGCGCCATCAAGGGTCTGTCCTTCGCACCGGCGGAAGGCGCTTTTTATGCCTTCGTGGATGGTCGGGAAACCGGTCTGGACTCGAACCAGCTGGCCGCGAAGATGCTCGACGACGCCCACGTCGCCGTGGTCCCGGGCATTGCCTTTGGCGAATCCGGCGAAGGTCATGTCCGCATGAGCTACGCCACCAGCGATGACGCGCTGAAACAGACGATTGAACGGTTGACCAGCCTGTTTGGATCGAAATAGCCATAGTTACGATCAGCCCGTGATCGCGGAAAGGAAACGTCTCGTGCATATCGAAGAACGATTGAACGAACTGGGACTCGAGCTGCCGGCGCCGATAAACCCCGCCGCCAACTATGTGCGCCACCTGCGGACCGGAAACCTGCTGTTCATCTCCGGGACTGGTCCCTCCGATGACGCTCCGAAGGGGAAGGTCGGCGCCGATGTCAGCACCGAAGATGCCTATCTTGCCGCGCGCAGTGTAGGGCTCCAGATTCTCGCTACCGCAAGGCAGGCGCTGGATGGCGATCTCGATCGCATCAAGCGAACCGTCAAGGTGCTGGGCATGGTCAACAGCGCCCCGGATTTTGGCGGTCAGCCCCAGGTCATCAATGGCTGCTCGGATTTGCTGGTTGAGGTTCTTGGCGACGCCGGACGCCACACTCGCTCCGCGGTGGGGTTCGTTGCCCTGCCAAACCAGATATGCGTGGAGATCGAAGCAGCGTTCGAGGTCGAATAGCACCTGCTTGACCGGCATCGTATCCTTTCTTGTCTATAGGCCGAGAGCCGGGGCATCTGTTGTGCCCGGCTTTCATGTATCTCTTCGCTGGTGCGAACCGCCCGCGAATCAGGATCATGAGGAACATGGAGATAAGCGACCAGTTATGGACAAGGAAAAATTCGAGATCACCGAACAAGGCCATGAACGGCTTCAGGAAGAGCTCAGGAACCTGATCGAGATCGAACGCCCCAAAATCATTGAGGCGGTCGCCGACGCTCGCTCTCATGGCGATCTGCGGGAGAACTCTGCCTATGACGCAGCCCGTCAGGATCAGGCCATGATCGAAAAGCGCATTGCCGACCTGGAAAATACACTGCGAAACGCCGTGGTGATCACGCCCGACAAATTGCAGGGGCCAGCCGACTCGATCGGGCTTGGCAGCAATGTTGTCGTCGATTTCGGTGGAGATGAGGAGAATTTCACGATTGTCGGCGCCGCGGAAGCACGTCCAGCCCAGGGATTCATTTCCAATGCGTCTCCAATCGGCAGGGCACTCGACGGACGGCGGAAAGGCGATTCCGTCAAGGCTGAGACGCCTGGAGGGCTGATCGACCTCACGGTAAAATCCGTCGACAATTCCAGCCGGTAGCTCCTGTCGTGCCTGGACCGATCCATACGATCCTGCCCCATCGCGGCGATGCTCGGCGTATCAGGGTGATCCGGCCCACCACCTGGTGGCCGACGCTCGCGATGCGGCAGGAGGAGGCGTTTCGCCGCATCTGGCAGGCGCTCCGGCAGCATGACCATGTGGTATCCGGTGCGCCGGATCCGGCAAATTGGCGCAATCGCGCCGCAAGGTTCGCGATTTGCGTCATCCCCGTGACCCACAATCCTGGTCTGATTGAGGTGCTCGAGCCATTGCGAGCGTCGCTCACCACGTTCCCGTTTGTCCGGCTGTTTCCCGACAACCAGCTCTTTATCCCGATTCAGGAGTTGGGCTTCATCGTCAACAAACCGGCGCGAGGTGACGAAACATCGCTCGACCGCATCGCTGAATTCGCCCAGCACGCAACCATCCCGATCACTGACTTTCCGGCATTCCGCGTGAAGCTCGGCGGATTCAACTCATTTCTGGATGTGCCATTTTTGGATGTCATCGATGACGGTTGGTGCAGCCGCATGCATCATCGATTGCGGGATTTCCTTCCGACTCAACCCGATGACAGCTTCGCATTCCTGCCGCACATCGTTCTGGGCGAATACACCAGGAATGTGCGTGTGGGTTCTTTTCCTGCACAAATGGCCCCATGGCGCGACAGGACGTTCGGTGACTTCGTTGCTGACAGAATGGAGATCGTCGGCATTCCAACCGGTGATCCAGATGCCCCTCCCGAAGTCCTGCATGCCTTCGAGCTCGGTCACGAGCGAGGCCCGGCCCAGACAATCGCCACGCCATCACAGGATTTCCGTTAGAGACACGGCGATCAATTTTACAGCGGTTATCAGATGAGTTGGGCTGGCCGCATCTCTCGTGGCCAGGATGGGTTGTCGAATGATGTGGCCGCTTCGCGACCACCGGGCGGACAACTCCTCCGGAGGCCCGCCCCTACGGCGCCTGATGTGCAAACCGCTCTAAGCATTCGGCCTTGAATCTCACCGCGATCGAGATTTCGGCTGCTACGAAGCGCGCTCCACGACCGCTTGCCCAAATGCTGATGTGCTCGCGCTTCCGCCCAGATCCCTGGTCAACACCCCCGCATCGATCGTGGCACTCACTGCATCCGAAACCGCCTGGGCCTCCTCCTCCAGTCCAAGCGATTGTCGAAGCATCATCGCGGCGGACAGGATCATCCCAGCCGGATTCGCAATGCCTTTGCCAGCGATATCCGGTGCGCTCCCATGTATCGGCTCATAAAGACCACGCCGGAGGCCGGATTCGGCAACCGCGCCGACACTTGCCGACGGCAACAAGCCGATCGACCCCCCCAGCACCGACGCCTCATCCGTAATGATGTCGCCGAACATGTTCTCGGTCACGATCACATCGAAGCTGGAAGGCGCCTGAATCAGCTTCATCGTCATCGCGTCGACCAGCATATGCTCAACTTCCACATCGGGATAGTCCCCGGCAATTTCCGTTACCACCGATCGCCACAACCGTGACGAGGACAGCACGTTGGCCTTGTCGACACTCGTAACCTTGTGTGACCTGGTCCGCGCCATGTCGAAGGCAAGGCGAACCACCCGATCGATTTCGTGCTCGCGATAGATCAGGGTATCTACAGCCACGCGACCGCGCCGCTCTCGCCATTGCCGCGATGGCTTGCCGAAATACAAGCCGCCGGTAAGCTCCCGGACCACCACCAGGTCAGTACCGCGAACACGTTCCGGACGGAGCGGCGAGCTCTCGATCAGGGATTCCCGCAACTGCACTGGCCTGAGATTGGCAAACAACCGCAGCGCCTTGCGAATGCGCAGCAAGCCCTGTTCGGGACGCACTGGAGCATTGGGGTTGTCCCACTTCGGACCTCCCACCGCGCCGAGCAATATCGCATCAGCATTCCGCGCGGCATCGATGTCCTCATCCCGCAGCGGCGTGCCATAGGCGTCAATCGCGCAACCGCCGATCCTGCGTTCATCGAATGAAAAATCATGGCCGAATCGATCGGCGACGGTTTCCAGCACCTTCCGCGCTTCGGCCATCACTTCGGGGCCCACACCATCTCCCGGCAGCGTTACGATTGTCGCCCGCACGTGTACCTCCCCATCCGACAAAATCCCGCGGGGACAGGCCTTGTGCCTGTCCGCCGATTGTCACCACCATGCACCGCGAGCCCAACCCGTGCCCGAACGGCGTGGAGCCTGAACCACGTTTGACGCTTATGGCGCCATTACGCCTGCTCAATACGCCACTGGCGTCTCAGCTCGCGGCATGTAGCCCGCCCGCTGTACCTCGTACTCGGTGATCTTGTCCACATTCCGCATCGTCAGGCCGACATCGTCAAGACCTCCGAGCAACCGATTGCGAGTGAAGTCATCAAGTGGGAACGTGCTGTGCAGCCCAACCGCGGGCGCGGAAATCGTTCGGTGCTCGATATCAATCTGGATTTCGAGGAATGGATGCTCCGCCGCGGCTTCGAGCAGCTCAGCCCCGAATTCGGGATCGACCTGCACTGGCACCAGACCACTCTTCGTGGCGTTGTTGCGAAAGATATCCCCGAATCGCGTCGAAATCACCGCCTTGAAGCCGTAGTCCATCAGCGCCCAAACAGCGTGCTCCCGCGACGAGCCGGTACCAAAGTTGGGACCCGCCACCAGCACGCTCCCGCCTTCGAATTCGGGTCGGTTCAGCACGAAGTTCTTGTCGTTCTCCCGCCAGCTGGAAAACAGCCCTTCCCCAAAGCCGGTCCGCTCGACCCGTTTGAGATAGCTCGCCGGAATAATCTGGTCTGTGTCGACATCGCTCCGGTCGAGCGGCACCGCTCGACCGGCAATCTTGCGTACCGGATCCATGTGCATGCCCTCCTAGGCGATATCGTTAGGTGTCGAGAAAGTACCAGTAATGGCGGTTGCCGCCGCCACTTGAGGCGACACCAGATGCGTCCTTCCGCCCTTGCCCTGACGCCCTTCGAAGTTTCGATTACTGGTGGATGCACACCGCTCGCCGGGTTTGAGCTGATCCGGATTCATCCCGAGGCACATCGAGCATCCAGCCGATCGCCATTCGAATCCCGCCGCCGCAAAGATGCGATCGAGCCCCTCGGCCTCGGCTTGTGCCTTCACTCGCATTGAACCTGGCACCACCATGCCGCGCACCGTGCTGGCGAGCTTGCGTCCATCGACGATTTCCGCCGCCGCCCGCAGGTCCTCAATCCTCGAGTTCGTGCATGACCCAATGAACACCGTGTCGACCGGAATGTCACGCATCGGCGTGCCTGCCTTGAGATTCATGTATGTCAACGCCCGACGCGCCGAATCCTGCTCGTCGTGAGACGCAAATGCCTCTGGGTCCGGGACGCTGTCATCGATCGCAATAACCTGTCCAGGATTTGTCCCCCAGGAGACATGTGGGGCGATGGTGTTTCCATCGAGCGTGACGTCGCGATCGAACGTCGCTCCATCATCGGTCGGCAGCGCTCTCCAGTCGTCCAGCGCTTGCTCCCACGAGATCCCGCTGGGCGCGTGTGGCCGACCTTCGATATATGAATACGTCGTGTCATCCGGAGCAATCATCCCGGCCTTGGCGCCCGCCTCGATCGACATGTTGCAGATCGTCATCCGGCCCTCCATCGACAGGTCCCGGATCACCGAGCCGCGATATTCGACCATCGAGCCGATCCCGCCACCTGTGCCAATTTTTCCGATGATCGCCAGGATCACGTCTTTCGCGGTCGCGCCATTTTGCAGGACGCCATCGACCGTGATCGCCATGGTCTTCGGCTTCGACTGGGGGAGCGCCTGGGTCGCCAGCACGTGCTCCACCTCGCTTGTCCCGATCCCAAACGCCAGCGCGCCAAACGCGCCATGCGTCGAGGTGTGGCTATCACCGCAGACGATCGTCATCCCCGGCTGGGTGATACCCAGCTCCGGACCGATCACATGCACGATGCCCTGACCAGCATGCCCCATCGGGTACAGCTGAATGCCGAATTCCTTGCAGTTCTCAGTAAGTCTCTGCACCTGCTTGCGCGAAATCGGATCGGCAATCGGTTGGCCGATGTTGATCGTCGGCACATTATGATCTGCGGTTCCGACCGTCAGTTCAGGACGTCGGACCTTGCGTCCCGCCAACCGCAGGCCGTCGAAAGCCTGTGGCGACGTAACTTCATGAATGAGATGCAGATCGATATAGAGCAGGTCGGGTTCGCCGTCGGCCCTGTGTACAACATGCTGCTCCCAGAGTTTTTCCGCGAGCGTTCTGGGTTGTGTCACCCGTGTTCCTCCATGCATTGCAAAATAGTCCGGTGAGTGAAAATGGCACCGGGTTACTCGTTCAGAGCTGGACGGCGGGCGACAATGACCGCGAGCTCAAACACCTTCATTACGACGTCAACATCGACGAAGCCAGTATCCCGCAACCAGCCGCATTGCGCATCGGCGGGTGCGAGCAGGTTTGTATCGCGGTCCTGCCGGGCATGGTACGCTGCGGTGGCTTCCGCCAGGTCCGGGCCGGTCTCGCTGGTGGCTGCCATTCCTTCGATGATCAGGCCATCGAAAATGCTTGTATAGACGGGCGACTCCGACGAGACATGCTCGATGTTGATGAACAATCCGCCAGGCGACATCCGCGCGAACAACTCACCATAGAGTTGCTTCTTCCGCTCATCAGGCAGGTGATGGATCGCATAGCGCGACACAATCACATCGAACATCGGCACGTCAGCTGGCAGGTCATTGAGCCAATGCGGATCCCGCAGGTCGGCGTCAATCAGGTCCACCAGGTGTGTACCACCTTCGAACCGGTTGACCGCCTGCTTCAGCATCGGCAGCGAAAAGTCAACGAGCGTGATCCGTTCAACCGAAAACTGTTGCGCCACGGTTGCGGCCGCGGCGCCGTCTCCAGCGCCAACATCAAGTACGGTGCGCGTTGGGCAATTGAAGGCGGCGAGCACGCGCGTCATCGCATCAAGCTGCTCGGCCGCCAGCGGGATCGCCTGCCGTGTCGTGTTGAGGTAATTCGACACGGCGGCGTCTTCCCGCCAAACGATGTCCCGCCGCCCTTCACCCGCGGGGGCGAATTCGTTTGGGGGTGTCATCATCTAGCTCCAGCGAGAGGTCGATGACCCCATCAGCACCGTGTCGGGTCGATCAAGCTCGACCTGGCTCAGCGCCGCAAGGTAGGCCCGAGCGCTCGCTTCGACAACGTCGGTTGCGAGCCCGTGTCCGGTGAAGAGACCCTTTTCCGTGCGAATGCGAATGTGCGTTTGGCCCTGAGCGTCCTCACCCGGCGTCACCGCTTCGACGTGGTAGTACTCCAATTCGTTTTCGATCCCAATCGCGTCGTCGATCGCCGCCAGCAGCGCGTTCACCGGGCCGTTGCCCTCGCCGTCACCGGAGAGCTCTCCATCATCCTTGGCCACGACCACTGATGCCGTTGCCGCGCCGCCGCTGCCAATCGAGGCATTCCAGCGAACCAGCTCGAACCGTCCTTCGTCTCCCGCAACTTCGTCCGCGACGAGGGCCGCGATGTCGGCGCCAGTGACGTTCTTCTTGCGATCAGCCAGCTCCAGAAACCGTTCGTAGACGTCCTGGACCTTATTCTCCTCGAGCACCAGGCCCAGATCCTTCAGGGCGTTCTTGAATCCCGCTCGTCCCGAATGCTTGCCCAGCACCAGGCGCGTGCCTTCCCAGCCCACGTCTTCCGGATTCATGATTTCGTAGGTCGTGCGTTCCTTCAGCATCCCGTCCTGATGGATTCCGGCTTCGTGCGCGAATGCATTCGCACCGACGATCGCCTTGTTGACCTGCACCTGAACACCGGTCAACCCAGCCACCAGACGGCTCGCGGGAACAAGCCGTCTCGTCTCCACGCCTGTGCTGACGCCGCCGAAGCGCTCACCTCGTGTTTGAAGCGCCATCACGACCTCTTCCAGTGACGTGTTGCCAGCCCGCTCCCCGATTCCATTGACCGTTACTTCGACCTGTCTCGCTCCCGCGCCCACCGCCGCCAGCGTGTTTGCGGTTGCCATACCCAGATCGTCATGACAGTGGACAGAGATGATCACGTCATCGATCCGCTCCACATTGGTTTTCAGGTGATTCATCAGCGCCACGAACTCGTCAGGTGTTGTGTACCCGACCGTATCCGGCACATTGATTGTCGTTGCCCCGGCTTCAATGGCCGCCTGAAAAACCTGCACCAGGTAATCGGGGTCCGACCGGGTCGCATCCTCGCAGGAGAACTCAACATCGCTCACGAAGCTCTTGGCCTGGGCCACGGAGTCACGTACCCGCTGCAGAACTTCGTCCCTCGTCATGCGCAGCTTGTGTTTCAGGTGGATATCCGATGTCGCGATGAAGGTATGGATACGAGGACTCTCGGCCTCGCGCACTGCCTGTGCGGCTCGCTCGATATCCCTGGTATTCGCTCTCGCCAATCCAGCGATGGTGACACCCTTCGAGCGCCGTGCGATGTCCCGCACCGACTCGAAGTCACCGGGCGATGCCGCCGGAAACCCAGCCTCGATCACGTCAACCTTGAGAGCAACGAGCGCTTCGGCAACCTCAAGCTTCTCGGCGGTGGTAAGCGTCGCGCCTGGCGACTGCTCGCCGTCGCGAAGCGTGGTGTCAAAAACAATGACACGCGATTGATCGATACGTACGTTGCTCTCCCGGTCGCTCATGATTCAAACTCCTCCGACCTCATGAGGTCGGTTTGTTCGCTAATTGCCAGACGTCATTGCCGCCTTGGCGTCTTCTCGCGCGGCCTTGCCGGTCTTGAGCCACGGCATCATCGCGCGGAGGTTTTTGCCGACGCGCTCGACATCGTGGTCCGTGCCCGCTTGCCGCATGGCCAGGAAATTCTCGCGGCCCGCTTCGTTCTCGGCGATCCATTCACGCGCGAACGTGCCATCCTGAATCTTGCCAAGGAGCGCTTTCATCGCCTTCTTGGTGTCAGCGTTGATGACCTGAGGACCGGCATAGTAGTCACCGTACTCGGCGGTATCGGAAACCACCTCCCGCATGTGGGTGAGCCCGCCCTCGTAGATAAGGTCCACAATGAGCTTGAGTTCGTGCAGCACCTCGAAGTAGGCGCTCTCCGGCTGGTAGCCCGCCTCGGTCAGCGTCTCGAATCCGGTCTGGATCAGCGCCGCCACACCACCGCACAGCACTGCCTGTTCACCGAACAGGTCGGTTTCGGTTTCTTCCTTGAAGGTCGTCTCCAGCACGCCGGCGCTCAGTGATCCCAGCGCGCGCGCATAGGCCAGCGCCTGTTCCTTCGCATGCCCGGTGGCATCCTGATGCACCGCGACCAGCGATGGCACACCGATACCTTCCTCGAACAGCTCTCGCACCCGTTGACCAGGCGCCTTGGGCGCGATCATGGAGACGTCGATACCCTCCGCTGGTGCGATCTGGTCGAAGTGTATGTTGAACCCATGCGCGAACATCACCGTGTCGCCGGGTTTGAGATTGTCCTTGATCGATTCTTCGTACACGGACCGTTGCGTTGTGTCCGGCACCAGGATCATCACCACGTCTGCTTCTTTGGTGGCATCCGCCACGGACTCGACGCGCACGCCGTCCGCCTCGGCCTTTGCCTTGCTCTTGCTTCCTTCATGAAGCCCAACAACAACGCTCAGCCCGGAGTCGCGCAGGTTAAGGGCATGCGCCCGCCCTTGCGACCCATATCCGATCACCGCGATTGTCTTGTCCTGAAGCGGTGCGAGTGTCGCGTCACTTTCGTAATAAATCGTTGCCGGCACTGTCTGATCCTCCTCGTGAAACCGCGGCCAATGCTAGTTTTCTGCACCGCCCCCAAAAGCCGTCATGCTGAGCGGAGCGAAACATCCCCGCGCGAAGCGCATACCATCGAGTGTGGCCACGTCGCTGTACCTGCTGGCATCGACTGCCGTGCCGTTTTGTTTGCGCTTCGCGCGGGGATTCCTCGACATCGCGCATGCGCGCTCGCTCGGAATGACGCCGCCGTTGATAGGAGCTTGTGCCGAACCATGCATCATCCGTACACAAATATGAGTCAACGCCATGCTCAACCCTCTCAATGAACCGGGAGGCTTGCAAGCCTCCCGGTTCCCTTTGCACGCTGTTCAGTCGGCGGCGGCATAGACGCCGTTCGTCGATACACTCGTCTTGCGAGAGCCCGCGGACGTCCGGGACATCGCAATCTTGCCGCTCCGTACCATCTCACGAATACCGAACACGCGCATCATGGTCAGGAATGAGTCGATCTGGGTTTCGTCACCGGTCGCCTCGATCATCAGCGTTGTCGGAGTCGCATCCAGCACCCTGGCATCGTAAACCTGGGCAATTTGCAGCACCTCCGAACGCGACTGTCCCTTGGCGGCGACCTTCACCATCACCATTTCCCGGGTCACCGCTTCACTCTCCGCCAGATCGGTGACCTTCATCACTTCCAGCAACTTGTACAGTTGCTTGCTGGCCTGTTCGACATCGGCGTCCTCTCCACGGACCACCAGGGTCATCCGGGACATGCCCGGCTGCTCCGAGTGGCCAACCGTGATCGAGTCAATGTTGAATGACCGGCGTCGCAGCAACGACACCACGCGGTTCAGCACGCCCGGTTGATCCTCAACCAGCACCACAAGGGTATGGGGGTGTTCCATGGCTAAACGTCCTCCTCGCTGGGTGACCACTGCGGATCGTGCACCATTTCCGAATTGCTTCCACCTGGCGGGACCATCGGATAGACATTCGCTTCGGGCTCGACCACGAAGTCGATCACCACCGGTCCCTTGATCGATCGCGCTTTCTCGATGGCCGGCATGACTTCTTCATCCCTGGTAACACGGATGCCGGTTGCGCCATACGCCTCGGCCAGCTTCACGAAATCCGGCGCGCTGATCCGCACCTCGGAGTAGTTGTGGTTGTGGAACAGGTCCTGCCACTGCCGCACCATGCCGAGATAGCCGTTATTGATGATCGCAATGTTGATGTCAACCTTTTCCTGCACCGCGGTGGCGAGCTCACTGGATGACATCTGGAACCCGCCGTCACCGACCACTGTCCAGACTTCGCGATCGGGTCGCCCTATCTTGGCGCCAATCGCCGACGGCAGGCCGTATCCCATCGTGCCAAGTCCACCAGAGGTCATCCACCGATCACCATACTTAAAACCATACTGCTGTGCGGCCCACATCTGATGCTGTCCCACATCGGTGGTGACGATCGCCTCGTGATCGGTAGCTTCGGCAATGCCCTTGATGATCGCATACGGCTCCGGCCATTGCGGGCGGTCCTCCAGCGCCGCTTCCAGCACGCGATTCCGCTGTCCATCGATCCAGTTCATCCAGTCGCTGTGATCGCCGGTGTCAACTTCTTCAAGCATCATTGCCAGCGCCTCACGCGCATCGCCAACCACCGGGACGTGGGTCTTGACATTTTTGCCGATCTCAGCGGGATCGATGTCGACGTGCACCACGCGCGCATTCGGCGCGAAGCCATTCAACCGTCCCGTCGCCCGGTCATCGAACCGCGCGCCGATGTTGAGCAGCAGATCGCACTCCTCAAGAGCACGATTCACGTGCCGGTGCCCATGCATGCCCATCATCCCGAGAGAGAGCGGGTGCAGCTCCGACATCGAGCCGAGCCCAAGCAGGGTGTAGATCACCGGGATGCCGGTCTTCTCGGCGAAACGCTGGAATTCCTCACCTGCCCCACTGAGGATGATGCCGTGTCCCGCCATGATCAGCGGCTTCTTCGCCTGGTGAATCTCATCGATCGCCAGCCGGACCTGCCTGAGGTTCGGCTTGAGGGTCGGCTGGTAGCTCTTGCGACCGGTCTTGGTGGGGTAGGCAAATGGCGCCTTGGAGATAAAGACGTTCTTGGGGATATCAACAAGCACCGGACCGGGCCGACCCGTCTTTGCCAGATAGAATGCTTCCTTGATCGTCGGGGCGATATCCTCGGCGCGCTGCACCAGGTAATTGTGCTTGGTCACCGGCAACGACACCCCGGTGATATCGACCTCCTGAAAACCATCCCGCCCGATCAGCGGCTGGGAAACCTGCCCGGTGATCGCCACCATCGGCACGGAATCGAGCTGAGCGTTCGCCAGCGCGGTGACCAGGTTGGTCGCGCCGGGCCCCGATGTGGCAATGCACACGCCCACCTCGCCGGTCGCCCGAGCGTAGGCGTCTGCCGCCAGTCCGGCCCACTGTTCGAACCGCACAAGTACGTGATGAAGGCTCGACGACGGAATCGCATCATAGAGCGGAATGACCGCACCGCCAGGATATCCGAAAACTGTTCGGACACCCTCCATCTCAAGACTGCGGCAGGTGATCGCCGCGCCGGAGAGTACTTCAGGCGATGCGGCTTGTTGTCCTGAACCCTCGTTTGGGGTTGTCGTTGGAGAGGTTGCGGTTTTGCTTGCCACCATCCATCTGCTCCATTTCCATCGATGGGAAAGATCCGGCCATTCCGGCTCATTCCCGCGCGACCTGATTGCTGTGTCCGATACCCAGGCGTCGTAGCCAGTGATCCGGAACATCGTCGAGGTTCAACTCGACGATCCTTGGCGGACTCCCCGATTCCATCATTGAAAGGCGGGAGACCGTCGGCTGCATCCTTCGCGCCATTGGTCAGGAGCATCAAAAAAGCCTCCCGCATCTAGTGGGGAGGCCATCGAGTCGTTGCATTCTGTTATTTGCCTGCCGGCTTACTGTCCTCCCGCACACCAAATGCTCCCTACTGGGAGCGAAATAAGTACGAGTACAATGTCGGCAATCCCGCGAGCAGTCATTTTGCTGTGCCCTTCGGTTTCTCGACCAGTAAACCTGCGCTGACAAACCATTCCGTCAACTGGACTCATGGTACGCGGGAACCTGGAGATTGTCAACTCTTTCACAAACGATTTCGACCGTCCAAAGGTCAATCCGACCGCTACAACCCATCGCTTTCATCCAGTGAGATCGGTAGGTGACCATTCTGCTGAGGGCAAACATGACCTTCCGGCGCAATCGGGTTTCCGCACATCGGGCAGAGTGGTCGTCCCGCCGCGACCACCATCGCGGCGTCGGTACTGAGCGCCATACTCTGCTGACGGGTCAGTCGCATGGCAAGGCTCGCCGTTTCCTCCTCGTCGTCCTGCTCCAGGTCGAAGGTGCTGATCACGACCCGGTCGCTGGACATGTCGAAGCCAAGCTCGATCCTGCCCACGCGAAATTGATCCTGTGCGTCGGTATTGAACTCAACCGGTGAATCCGGCACTTCAATACCCACGCCGGAATCCGGCATCTGCTCCATCAACTGCTCGACCGCAAGTCCCAACGCCTGGAGCTGTTGCTTTTCCATCCAGACAATATGCGTGTCACCATCGATGATCACCATCAGCCGGAACCGTCGTGAACCCGGTTCACCGAGCGCTTCAACCCGAATTCGCTCAACCTCTGCTGGCGTGCCGGAACCAAATAATTCGTCTGCCATACACTCATTTCACCTGTAATCGGAAACCGGTTTTGGGTACGAAAACTGACCGGAAACCGGACCGGTATCCCAATAGAATAGCACGCATCCCCCGTACCACCCGATTCGCCGACGCTCCAATACCTGCTACCATGACACCTGTTCGACATCGTCGCCTGGGCGCCACGCCGCCTCTACCTCCACTGAAACGCCATGGTTGCACTTCGCTCATCCTACATGTCCGTCCGTCCCGGCGATACCGCGCGGGACAGGTGGCGTGACTTCGATCCCATCCTCTTTGCTACGATGCTCGTGCTCATGGGGTTCGGCGTGCTCGCCATCTGGAGCGCCATCGGACTGCCTCCGATCCTGACCATGAACGGCGGCACCCAACAAGCCCTGTTCGGGCTTTTCGGGATTGCGCTCCTCCTCATCACCGCCTCGATTGACTACCGGTTCCTCAACACGCTAGCCTGGCCACTTTATGGGATCGGTATCCTGTCGCTGGTTGCGGTCCAGGTCGCGGGCGTAACGGTTGGCGGAGCACGAAACTGGTTCCAGTTAGGCAGCTTCCTGGTCCAGCCGTCTGAGTTCGCAAAGATCACCACGATCATCGCCCTTGCGTCGTTCATTGCTTCTCGGGGTGAAGACATGAAGGCGCTTTCCAGCTTTTTTACGGCCGGAATGATCGTGGCATTGCCCATGGGCCTTGTCCTGATCGGGCCAGACCTGGGTCAGGCAACGGTCTATGTGGCGCTCTGGGCTACAACCATGCTCGTGGCACGCACGCGCATGCTCTACTTCTTCCTGATTGTCGGCAGTCTTCCGGTTGGAGTTTGGGCAATTTGGCAATTCGTGCTCGCGGAATACCAAAAGACTCGCTTCAAGGTGTCCTACGATCCGCAAATCGCCCCGTTGGACGAAGGGTTCCAGATTATTCAGGCACGCATCAGCATTGGTGCCGGCGGTCTCTTGGGTGAAGGGTTAAAAGGCGGTTCGCAAAGCCAGCTCGATCTTCTTGGCGTGCGCGATTCCGACTTTATCTTTGCCCACGCCAGTGGCATGTTCGGCTTTGTCGGGATGCTTGGACTCTTCCTCGCGCTGGTCATTTTTCTTTGGCGTTGCCTCAAGGTCGCCGAAATCGCCCGCGACCAGTTCGGTCAATGCATCGCCATCAGCGTGACCGGAACGATCTTCTTCCAGGCATTCCTCAACATCGGCATGAATGTCGGCCTCATGCCGGTCGCGGGGATCACCTTGCCCTTCGTCAGCTATGGCGTGTCATCACTCTGGTCCAGCCTGATCATGGTGGGAATTCTTCAGAGCATCCGGATGCATCACCGGAAGCTCGCGTTCAAACGGTCGTGATCATGATTTCTCACCGACGGATCGCACCACCTCGTACGCTTCGGCTCCTGTCATCCCGGAAATTCTCGCCAGCTCTCTCGCCGCCGTGCTCGGCTTGAGCCCATCCGCCACCAGGCGTTTCGCAAGCTCGCGGTGCTCAGCACCCGATGGTTCGCCGCGACGTTCCAATTTTCCTGACCCAATGACTATCACGATTTCCCCCTTCACATGCGCGCTTCTGTAGATCTCCGCAAGATCAGCCAGTGTGCCCCCGCGGATGTCTTCGTGCATCTTGGTCAGCTCCCGCGCGACAACCGCCTGCCTGTCCCCGAAATAGCCGGCCAGCTGCGTCAACGTGGCGCCAAGCCGATTCGGGCTCTCGAAAATGACAGCCGGTACATTCACTTGCATCAACCTGCCGATCGCCACGCGCCGTTCCTCCCCCGACCTTGGCAGAAACCCCTGAAACAGGAACGGTCCATCGACCAGACCCGATGCGCTCACCGCCGCGATCACCGCCGACGCGCCCGGGATCGGCACGACCCGGTGACCAGCCTCCCGCGCGGCTCGCACCAGAACGGCTCCCGGATCCGATATTGCGGGAGTACCCGCATCGGTGATCAGCGCTACGTCGCCTTCACGGAGAGCGTCCAGCAATCGCCCGGTCCGTGCCTGTTCGTTATGCTGGTGGTGACTGATGACGGGAGTGTCGATTTCAAACGCACGAAGCAGTCGCGCGCTATGGCGGGTGTCCTCCGCCGCGATCAGCGAAACACGTTGAAGCACACTGACCGCGCGCGGCGTCATGTCTTCCAAATTGCCTATTGGCGTGGCTACGATGAATAGGTGACCCATGCTGCGCTCCGTTGAGTCGGGCTGTCCGTACAGGTATACTCAGGCAGTCTGTTGAACGTTTCCGACAGGATCAAGTGCGCACCGGACTATCGATCGAGGCCAACAGTATCATGACTGATTCTCTTTTTAACGTGGAAGAATTCGATTCCGAATCGCCTGCAACAGAAGCCGATCCAGCTCCGGCCGATGGCGCAAGGCTACCAACTTCCCCGGATCCTTCCAGATCTCAAACCCAATCCCAATCGCTGTATCGAAAATACAGGCCGCAATCCTTCGCGCCAAATGAGCTATTTGGCCAGGAGCACATCGTCAACACGCTGAAAAACGCGATCCGTCTCGATCGCATTGGTCACGCCTACCTCTTTTGTGGCCCGCGCGGCACTGGCAAAACGACCACCGCGCGAATTCTCGCCAAGGCAGTCAATTGCCTTGATCCTGATCCCGCCAACCGTCCGTGTAATGCTTGCGATGCCTGCAACGCGATCAATGCCAATGCGACGACCGATGTCATCGAGATCGATGCCGCAAGCAATCGCGGTATCGATGATATCCGCGAGCTCAGGGAACGCGTGAAGTACGCGCCTACCATGTTGAACACGAAGTTCTACATTATCGACGAGGCGCACCAGATCACCGGCGCCGCCGCGAATGCCTTTCTCAAGACCCTGGAAGAGCCCCCCACCCATACCAGGTTCGTCCTCGCCACCACAGACCCCGAAGAGCTGCTGCAGACCATCGTCTCCCGCTGCCAGCGCTTCGACTTCCGCCGGATTGGCCTCGACGCAATGACAGCCTGCATCACCATGGTCGCCGATGCCGAACAGATCGAAATCGAACTCGATGCGGTGACCACGATCGCCCGGCATGCCACCGGAAGCCTGCGAGATGCGCTCGGTTTGCTCGACCAGGTCGCGGTGTACCGCGATGAGGCTAATGCGGAAACGACCGTGGTGACGAACGAGCTGGTCCGAACCGTACTCGGTATCAGCCGCAATGACCGGGTCGAAGGCCTGGTGCGAGCGATTGCGGATCAGGATGCCGGGGCGGGCTTGACCCTTGTCAATGAGGCGATCGAGGCCGGCGAGGACGCTCGCCAGCTCGGGCGCCAGTTCATCTCCTACCTCCGCATGTTGATGCTGGAACGCGCTTCCGGAAGCCCGGACGCCGATCACACGGCACGAGAGCTCGCCCGGCGGTTCGACCTTGGGCGACTCGCTGGAATCACATCGATCTTCGCGGATGTCGACTACAAGTCCCGTCACGTCTCTGTACCACAACTGCCGTTGGAGCTGGCTATCATTCGTGCCTGTCTCGGAGACGAAGAGCGAGAGCCATCCCAGGGGCAGGAGTCACGGCCTGCCTCGAAATCTGAACCTCAAGCGCAACCCGCGGCCTCGCACGCACAAGCTTCCCCGGCGCCACGCAAGGGGCCGTCCCTGAAAGATCGCGTGCGTGGCGCGGCAATGACCAGCGACAGCGCAACCAACCAGCAATCGCACGCCGTCAGTGAGCAGGCGCAGGACCGTTTTGATGAAGACAGATCCGCTCAGGGACCTGCATCCGATCCGACTCCAGAGGAGCCGGTATCCGTGCCAACGCCAGCGGCGCCTTCAGAGCCGGGGGAGGCGACTCCAGCCACCCCCCAGGTCTCCCCGACCGCGGCGGCAGGCGGAAACGCGAGCCTTGAACGCGTTTTTGAGCTTTGGGACAACATTCGGATGGATGTGAAGGCGCTGAACCGTCGCACCGAAGCGCTGCTCCAGCAGGCCGATCCGTTACAGGTCGACGGATCGAACCTCACACTGGTGGCTGCGTACCCGTTCCACCAAAAGCGACTGAATGACGATGACACTCGCAAGACCATCGAGACAGTGGTCGAGCGTCACCTTGGGACAAGGATGACGGTAACCTGCATTTCCAGGGAGGAGGCGCAGCAGGTCCGACCACAACAAACGGGCTCGACGCCGCATGCTCCGTCGCAAGCCGACGCCAAACCCGCCACTCGCAATTCCGCACAAGGAAAGCGATCCAGCGCCACCCAACCCGATCAGCAAGTGAATGACGATGATGACGAAGGTGAACCAGGCCCAATACTCGAAACCACTTCGCACCATCCCCATGTTCAGGAGATATCTGAAACCGGCGCTTCGCCAGAGAAATCCACTGGCGCCTCAGAACACGACGACGCCCGCATCGAAGCCGCAATCAACATTTTTGACGCCGTCCTTGTCGAGGACGACCAATAGGTCGCACTCAAACCGCGCACCGTCATAACTTTGCCAACACTCCCTGTACCGACAACCTGGCCACCATGGCAGTCCGCATGGAGGATAGCGGATTCGTCGGCAGGGGCGGACCTTGCGTGGTGGAGCAACCAGCCTACAACCCTCGCTAACCGGCAGGAGTGGCCGCTGGTGACGCCAGCGGTGTTGCGGCTGGCGACGCGACAGGGGTGGCTCTGTCCGAAGCAGGCGTTGCCCCCGGTGTCGCTCGGGCACGAACCGGGCTGGCGCCGGGAACTACAGGCGTGGCGGGCGCGGCAAGCGAGAATGAGGCAAGTTGCGTTTGTTCACCAGTCACGTCGGTGATCACAACCTCCACTGACGTGTTTTGGTCGTCGTTCGATGTCACCTGCGACCAGACGAGCCCACCCGAGTACCACCAGGCGCCGGTCACGGACGCGTTCGGCGCTACTGGCAGTCGATAGACCTGCCCACTTTCCAGCGCGCGCACGAACAGGCCATTGAAACTCCAGCCATCGTCACCTGGCAAAGCCACCCTGTACGCCAACGCGTTGCCGTCAGGCGAGACGGAGAACCACGTGACCGATCCAGCGGGTCCTGACTGGCCACCAGTTGCGACGATCATGGTCGAGTTGGAGAGACGATCCCATCCAAGGATTGTTCCACCCAGCAGTCCCTGTTGCGTGCGTCTCATCTCCAGGTAAAACACGCCGCTACCGTTCGCCTTCCATTCGAACGCCTCTACTGAGCGCGCTCCATCGGGTGAGCCGCCCGCGGGTCCGATCACGGTCACCTTGGCAGGATCAACGCTCGTATCGAGCATCGCCATCTCACCCAGTCCATCGTCTTCACGCATAAGCACGCCGATCGTGTCCCCCCTCGGCGACCACGCAGCTTCGAATGCGCCGGCAATTGGCGTGGCGGTCCTGATCTCGTGAGGTTCGCCATCGAGCGGTATGTCGATGAGCTTTCCGGACGAATGCGTCAGCAGAATCCGGCCGCCCTGTGCTGCCCAGCTGATATCGACCTGAGGACGCTCCGGCGAGTCACCTTCAGGAGGAGTGGCCTCGCGCGCATCCAACGTCACCCGGATGACATTCTCGAATGTTTGGGTCACCTCACCAACAGGGGAATAGATACTGATCGAGTAGGCAATCTCCGAGTCATCCGTCGGCTGGCTGGTCACCACCGCGACATGGCTTCCTCCCGGTGACGCTGCGAACGCGGCAACTCCACCTTCAGCCACAACGTGCCAGGTGTCGCCGCTCAACGATCGGAGAGCTCCATCGGCGTAGATGTAGATCGTCGCCGGCGCCCCGCGCCGGCGTACCAGGGATTCGGGGGATGGCAGCGCTGGAATCGCGTTCGTGCCAGTCTGGGTCACAGGTGTCGCCGGTTCGGTTGGCTGCTCCACCGGCGTGCGAGGATCATTCGCAAAGCTGCGGTTTTCCGAATCGTCCGCACATCCGGCAGATGCCGTCACGACCATCAGCACCAGGCCCAGAAGTGCCCAGTGTTTCTTCCAATGCCATGTAGATGTGTGCGTGCGGAGCGCTAAACGACAACGCCTGGCAACAGTTAGCCTTCGCATCAGTGCAAGCCCGGGAGAGTGCAATACTGTGTTGACCGGTGAACAAAATCCGCGGTGAACGGTCCAACAGGAGGTCGAATAGTTGCACGTTTCGATCATCAAACTGTGCCCGAATATACCACGCACCCGGTCACCAACCGGACCGCCGCGCAAATGTTCATGACGGTATTGACCGTCCAATCCTCAGGGCGGGCGCCTGGAGTTGCAATGGTGGAACAACACAGCGTGTGCCGCGATGATTGACCTGATTGGTCGGGTGCGCACAGTTGTCGCGTCATACTGGTGACAATCAGAACGCCACGATCGCGCCAACCTGGGGAGGTGTCACATCAAGCAGGGCCACTCAATACCAGGCCACGTCCAATGCGAGGCTCTTCGCTACAATCGACGGCCGCTCAACAAGGAATCGAGGCACATCTCCAAATGACTGTTCGGACCGGACTCGAGACCTTGCTCTCATCACCTGAAGACTGGCTTGGGGCGGATCAGCGGGTTGGTCTGCTGGCCAATCCGACAAGCGTCGATCGTGACCTCCGTTCGTCCATCGAGTTGATGCTCGAACATCCGGCCATCAGTCTAGTCCGGCTCTTCGGCCCGGAACACGGTATCCGGGGCGATGCCCAGGCCGGTGCCGACGTGGGCGACGCAGTGGATTCGCGATCCGGACTGCCTGTCTCCAACCTGTACCGGCACGGTGGACTCATCGATCAGGCAATCTTTGACGATGTCGAGGTACTCATCGTCGACCTGCAGGATATCGGCTGCCGCTTCTACACCTACCTTGCAACGGCTGATCGTGCCTCGCAGGCCGCAAGTGCCACCGGAATCAAGGTCCTGGTGCTCGATCGACCCAACCCCATCGCGTGGATGGGAGCAGCCGGAAACGTCGTAACTCCCGGCTGCTCCTCTCTCATCGGATTGGAGGGGCTACCGGTCACGCATGGTTGCACGATCGGCGAGGTGCTGCGCTTCACGGCTCGACGGTCGAATCGCACCTTGCCTGAGGTCGTGCCGCTCAGCGGCTGGAAACGTTCCATGCCCTGGCACAAGACCGGCCAGCCGTGGATACCGCCCTCCCCCAATCTTCCTACCCTGGACACCGCGCATGTTTATCCGGGTACCTGCTGGATCGAAGGGACCAACCTGTCCGAAGGTCGAGGCACCACCCGACCGTTTGAGATCATCGGCGCGCCATGGATCGATGGTCATGGGCTCGCGGCTCAGCTCACCGCCCTGGATGTGCCCGGATATGCCTTCCGACCTGTCTCCTTCACCCCGACTTTTTCCAAACACGCGGGCAAACTCTGCGGAGGCGTACAGATACACCAGCATCCCACTCACAACCGGTCGATCCTGTCACTTGGACCTCCGCTGCTCAATATCGTGCATTCGCTTGGGGGTCAGGATTTCGAATGGGTCGGCTCTCCGGAGCGCCCCTTCATCGACTTGCTCGCTGGCTCGCCTACTCTCCGAAACGCGGTGGATAATGGGGAAGGCGATGACAACCTTCCGGATGCCTGGACAGGTGAGACTGCAGAGTTCGTTCGCCAGATAACTCCCGATCTCGAATACGGCCCGATCGCCGGGCAATAGGCAAGGAGCGGACGTGTCCCAACCGGATCAAACAAGCTCCGAAAACCTCGGCGCCCTCCCCACCGAACAACGAAACCCCGCCACCGCCGGCATCGACCGTGTCGACACCCTCACCATGGTGAAGATGCTGAATGCGCGGGATGCCACCGTGGCGGAAGCGGTTGAACGTGCGCTGCCGTCCATTGCCGAGGCTGTCGACGTCATTGCTGATCGCCTGCGGCACGGGGGTCGGCTGATCTACATCGGCGCGGGCACGTCCGGTCGGCTGGGCGTGCTGGACGCCTCGGAATGCCCTCCGACGTTCAACACGCCGCCTGATCTCGTCGTCGGTGTGATCGCCGGCGGAGACCACGCTCTTCGACATCCAGTCGAAAATATCGAGGATCGACCTGAAGAAGGCATCGCCGCCCTCCAGGACATCGGGGTCAGCCCAGGTGATGTGGTCGTCGGAATCGCGGCCAGCGGTCGTACTCCATTTGTCGTCGGGGCACTGGAATACGCACAGCAACGGGGTTCGACCACGATCTCGCTCGCCAATGTGCCCGACAGTATCATGGCTGAACATGCCGACATCTCGATCGCCGCGGTGACCGGCCCGGAGCCAATCACCGGCTCGACTCGCATGAACGCCGGCTCCGCACAAAAAATGGTGCTCAACATGCTGTCCACCAGCGCGATGATTCGGTTGGGGAAGACCTACGGAAACCTTATGGTCGACCTGCAACCGTCCAACCAGAAGTTGCGCGATCGTGCCATTCGCATTGTTTCCGAGGGAGTCGAAACAGATCGCGACACGGCCGCGAGCCTCCTCGACGCGAGCGGTGGCCACGTCAAGATCGCGTTGCTCATGGGCCTCCTGAACATCGACGCACCTGGCGCAACGCGGCGACTCGACGCCGCCGGTGGAGTGGTTCTCGATGCCTTGGCGGACGACCTGTCATGAGTCAGCCAGCATTCTTCCTCGGCATCGATGGCGGCGGAACGAAGACCGATATTGCCGTGGTCAACGATGACGGCACCCTGGTCAGCCGCGTGCAGGGTCCAACATCGAACAAGGCAGTGATTGGAGCGGAGGCTGCCGTTGAGGTTTTGCGGGCACTTGTCGACGACGCCATGTCCCAATCAGGCGCCCCAAAACCTGTCGCCGCTGGCTGGATCGGTCTCGCGGGCACCGATCGGAAGGAAGACAAGGAACTGTTCCAGGCAGCACTGCGCGACCGCATCGTGCTCCTGCGCGTCACGAATGACGCCGAGCTGGTTCTTTCGGGTAATCCTGATGGTATCGGCATCGCGCTGATTGGCGGCACCGGTTCGATCGCCTTCGCCTCGAACGAGGCGGGATTGACTGGTCGCTCGGGCGGTTGGGGCCACATCTTCGGCGATGAGGGCAGCGCCTGGCAACTCGGTGTCGATGCCCTGCGGGCAGTCGCCGCCGCCACCGATGGCCGTGGACCAGGGACATCCCTCACCGGGTCGCTCCTTGGGTTCTGGCGGGCACACACGCCGGGGGAGCTCATCCTCCGGGTGTACGATCCATCAGTAAGGAAAAGTGATGTCGCGGCCTCCGCTCCCCTGGTCGTCCAGGCTGCTCGCGACGGTGATCCCGTTGCCATGATCTTGCTGGAATCCGCGGCCTCCCAGCTCGCGACACTTGTGAGATCACTGTTGCAACGCATCCCGTTCTCCAGTCCGCCATCCATCGCAGTCACTGGTGGCTTGTTGCTCCAGTCTCCTGAAATTCGTGAGCAGGTCAGCCGAAACCTGATTGACCAACCGTGTCAACATGAGCTTGTTCTGGTCGACGACGTCGCGGTCAGCGCCGCACAGGCAATTCGGCGACACACCATGAAAGGCACATGATGAGTACCATCCGCGTCCTTCGAGGCAGGGCTCAACTTGGCACACATCTCGAACCCGCCACAGTGGTCGTGAATAACGACCGGATCGAATCGATCGTTCGCGGTCATGAGCCAGATGGCAACTTCGCCAGCTCGGTCCTCGTGACCGATGTCGACGTGATCTCGGCGGGCCTGATCGATCTGCAGGTGAACGGCGGCAACGGCTCCGAGATCGGTGACGAATCCCAGGCAATTGACGCGGTGTCCGCCTGGCTTCCCGAAACCGGCGTCACGTCCTGGCTTCCAACGGTGGTCACCGCTCCCGCCGATTTCTATCCAGGTGTGTTCAATGCCTGGGATGATATCGACGCTGGCGTGGGGGCAACGCCATTGGGATACCACCTGGAGGGGCCTTTCCTTTCACCCGAGAAGAAGGGCGCTCACCAGCTCGAACACATCGTAGCGGCCGGCGAATCCATCATCGACTCCTGGCTCGAGCAACCGTCCATCCGGCTCGTCACCCTTGCGCCGGAGCGCGAACACGCGCTGCGCCGCATCCAGGCGCTCGTGGAGCATGGCATCGTCGTCAGTCTTGGCCATACCAACGCAACCTACGAACAGTTTCGCGCCGGCGTCGACACCGGCGCCACCAAGGCCACTCACCTGTTCAACACCATGCCCAACATCCATCATCGCGATCCCGGCGCCATGATCGCCGCGCTGAACGATGACCGGATTACTTCCGGCCTGATCCCCGATGGTGTCCACACGCATCCCGCCATGATCCGGCTCGCGATTCGCGCCAAGGGGATCGATCGCATCGCGGTTGTCTCGGACATGATGTCCGCGGCGGGTTTGCAACCTGGCGCATTCGAGCTTGGCCGTCAGCATGTGACGGTTGACGCGCGTTCCGCCCGGCTCGCTGATGGAACGCTGGCCGGATCGATCCTGACCATGGACCAGGCAGTGAGGAACCTCGTCACCTGGTCAGAGGTTCGCATTGGCGAAGCGTTGCACATGTGTACCTCCGTCCCGGCCAGTGTCATCGGCGAGCGAGACCGCGGTGTATTGCGCACCGGGGCGGTCGCCGACATCACCATCTGGACCACCGACCTGCGTGTCACCGAAACGATCGTAAATGGGAACTCCGTCTGGCGGCGATGACGCATTTGAGTCCCGCCGCGATGATATACTCGACGTTGACGACCATAGCCTTGCAAACAACCGGAAGGTCATCCGTGGTCCCCGCGCAAAACGCTTGCAACACTCTGGAGCGCCGATGAGTCTTTCGGTCAACGACGTTGAATATGTTGCGTCACTTGCTCGCCTGGGCTTGTCTGACGATGAAAAGGAAACCTTGCGGGAGCAGCTTTCATCGATTCTCAGCCACATCGAAGTTTTGAACCGGCTCGACACCAGTGCCATTTCGCCAACCGCCCAGGTAATCGAAGTAGACAACGTCATGCGCGACGACACAGTCGCACCATCGCTCGATCATGATGAGGTCATGCGTATCGCCCCGCGGAGCGACAAGGGCTTCATCGCCGTACCAACGGTGCTTGGCGGTTCCGACGAGGGAGGCAGCGCGTGAGCGAGCTCACCCGCCTCTCCGCCACAGAAGCCCGCCAGCTGCTGGACAGCAAGGCGATCTCAAGCGTCGAGCTCACCGAGGCCCATCTCGAACGCATCGCGGAGATTGACCAGCAGGTGCATGGCTACCTCCATGTGATGACCGATGTCGCCCACTCCCAGGCTCGACATGCCGACTCGATTATCGAAAACGGGGAAGCCACCAGCCTCACTGGCATTCCCATCGCGCTAAAGGACATCCTGTGCACGGTCGATGCGCCCACCACGGCCGCATCGAAGATTCTTGACGGGTATGTCAGCCCATACGACGCCACCGTCGTCAGAAAGCTCCGAGAAGCGGGAGCCGTCTTCCTCGGAAAAGCCAACACCGACGAATTCGCCATGGGCTCATCGACCGAAAACTCTGCGTTTGGCCCGACCCACAATCCATGGGATCTCGATCGTGTGCCCGGCGGATCGAGCGGGGGTTCGGCCGCGACCGTATCCGCTCATGAGGCGATGGTGTCCCTCGGCTCCGACACTGGCGGTTCCATACGCCAGCCGGCGGGATTCTGCGGGGTAGTCGGCATGAAGCCCACGTATGGCCGCGTCTCCCGTTTCGGGCTACTGGCCTTTGCCAGTAGCCTCGATCAGATCGGCCCGTTCAGCCGTACCGTCTCGGACGCGGCACTCCTGCTCAACTCGATCGCCGGTCATGATCCGTACGACTCGACCTCGATCGATATCGACGTGCCCGACTTCACGGCAACACTCGATTACGACCTCAAGGGCAAGCGCATCGGCATCGCGCGTGAATACACCGCCGACGGCATGGAAACCGGTGTCAGCACCGCCTTTGACGATTCAGTCAGGACATTGCGTGACCTCGGCGCGAATCTCGTCGAGGTGTCCCTGCCGCACACCGAGTACGGACTGGCAACGTACTACATCACCTCTCCCGCGGAAGCCAGCGCCAACCTTGCCCGGTATGACGGCATCAAGTACGGCAACCGGAAGGAGGGCGCTACCCTGCAAGAGACGTATCTGCGCACACGGGGCGAAGGATTCGGCCCCGAAGTCAAACGGCGCATCATGCTCGGCACCTATGCGCTTTCCAGTGGGTACTACGATGCCTACTATGTGAAAGCGCAAAAGGTCCGCACCCTGATCAAGCGCGACTTTGATATGGCGTTCGAGCATGTCGACGCTATCGTCGCCCCGACCTCGCCTACCGTGGCCTTCCCCATTGGCTCGCGGACCGAGGATCCGTACCAGATGTACCTGGCCGATGTCTTCACGATTCCGGCAAACATGGCTGGAATCCCCGGCATTTCGATTCCGGGCGGGTTCAGCGATGGGTTGCCTGTCGGATTGCAGTTCCTCGGAAAGGCGTTCGACGAAGCGACCGTGCTGTCCATTGCGCACGCGTACGAGCAAGCCACCGATTGGCACACGCGGGAGCCAACTGGCATTGCCTGACAGTGCCAAGGTTCGAAAGGTGTTCCGCATCTCGCAAGTGGACTTAACTTGATTTTCAGCGCGATGCGGATAAGCTGCGTTCCCACCGGTTCCTTGGAGCCATGACGTGCGAACAGGCTCCTGGCCATTCCGATGACGACGGCAAACGCACAGTACGATCAACCACTCGGTAGCCCAATTCAAGGAGCCATGAACCATGACGATCAACAGAGACACCCGTGTCAGCCGTCGCAACATCTCCGCAAGCGCGGCAGGATTTGCCGCGGGGAGGTTCGCCACCTCCCTCCGGCACGCCGCCGCTCAGCAGGCATCTCCGGTTGCCGAAAACGCGACACCCGTTCCCATGCAGCCTGCCGGATTCGTAAGCATGCGTATTCGCACCGTTGAATCGTCGGAAGCGCGTGCCCAGGTCAATGAGCTGGTCGCGCGTGAATTTGCGCCTGATGTCGTAGCGCTCGAAGGGTTCGAGGGGTATCTCCTCGGGAACGTCATCGATAATGACGTCGAAAGCCTTTCTATCCTGGTGATGAAGGAAGAGGCTCAAACGGCCTCGTTTGATGCGCTTGCCGCTGACTTCGTCAGTGAGGTTGAAGACTCGGTCACGACTGTCGGTACGGTTGAGTGGTCCGGCGAGCTGCTGATCGCTGGTCGTCCGACCGCCGGCGACGCCACGCCAGTTGCGACGCCAGTTGGCCCGGTCTTCGATGGCTATGTCGCCGCTCGCGTCTACACCAGCACGCCGGGAACCGATCCTCGTGACTTTGTTCCGCTCGTGATATCCGGATTCCTGCCCATCGTTTCCGGTCTTGAAGGTTTCCAGGGCTATCTTTTTTACCCGACCGATGAAGGCTTTGTATCGATCTCATTCTTTGATTCCGCTGAGTCGGCGGAGCAATCAAACGAGGCGGGACAAGAGTGGGCCGCGGAGTTCCTCTCCGAATACACTGATGCCCAGCCCGATATCATCAATGCCACAGTGGTCTACCGCAACATGCCAATTCTCAGGTAGTCCAGGTTTGGCAAAGGCATCGTCGTGAAACGCCTGGTTTGACCGGATGGAACAGTTTCGTTCGTTCGCGATTGAACCCACAACTCCAGATGTGAATTCCGGGCCAACCTGGTTCCACCTGGAGCAATAGCTACGAGACTCGTGAACCCGGTGGTCTCGTAGCTATTGCCACCTGCGTTTCTGATGTTGACCGCATCCAGTTTGGCGGGCATTTGACGCCTTGAAACTCCAGGCGCAGGCGATTACCCTTGCCTGTGGGCCTCTAGCTCAACGGCAGAGCAACGGACTCTTAATCCGCAGGTTCAGGGTTCGAATCCCTGGGGGCCCACTGCGACCTTCCGGAGATTAATGTTCGAACCGGATATCGTCTTCATTTCGCACATCAATGAACCCGCCCGTCAAGGCAGACCTCCTGTCAAATGCACTTTGGTTGGTTGATGCGCGGTCCCGGAACGAACGGTTTGGCACAGTGCCGGCACAAGCCAAGGCTCGGAAGCGGGCCATGTGATCGCCTCACTCGCTGACATCAACGGATTATCCGAGCCACGTTTCAGACCACCGTGCCATCCTCCAGTTATCCGAAATACAGGTCCATGGAGACGCCTTGTGACACAGCGCGTCCATCTCGATACCGATCTGGGAGGCGATCCCGACGATGCCTGCGCCCTGGCCATGCTCCTCGGCTGGCCAGATGTCGAGATCACCGGAATCACGACAACCGCGGATCAGGGAGGTCTCCGCGCCGCCTATGTCTCCCACCTCCTGCGCCTTGCCGGTCGGAGCGACATCCCGGTTGCGGCCGGTGCCGGGGTGACGATGTCCAATTTGGGGGTAGCCGATCCAATCGTCCACGATGAGCGACACTGGCCCGTTTCGTTGACCGGGGCCACTTCTCCACCTGGCGCGGCGCTCGACCTTCTCCAGCGCAGCATCGACCAGGGTGCGACAATTATCGGTATCGGCTCTTACACGAATCTCGCCATGCTGGAAATCGCCCGCAACGGCAGCCTCAACCGTACCTCGATTGTCGTGATGGGTGGCTGGATCGATCCGCCCGACAATGGTCTTCCCACCTGGGGACCGGGCATGGACTGGAACGTCCAGTGGGACATCCGCGCCGCCGAAATTGTCGCCGCATCCGCGAACCTGACACTTGCAACACTTCCCGCCACGATGAAGGCGCATGTGCGCGTCGCTCACCTCCCACGATTGCGTGCCCGCGGACCACTGGGCGCATTCCTCGCTCGCCAGGTTGAAGCCTATGGTTTCGACGAAGGCATGCCGGCACTTGGCCGCGCGCATGCCGCTCTGCCAGATGACCTGCTGAATTTCCACTACGACCCTGTCGCCTGCGCCGTCGCGGTTGGCTGGTCAGGAGCGACAGTTCAAGAAATGAGGCTGTCAACCGTGGTGGAGGATGGCGTGCTTCGCTTCGAGCGTGATCCTGATTCACAGCCGATCCGCGCGGTGACCGACATCGACGGTCCTGCGTTTGCCGAGGTTTGGCTCGCCGCGGTCGAGGCGATCCGGCAATAATCTGCCGGCGGTCCGGTCCCGGTCGCGTTGTGACGCAAGCCCTCTGAAGCCACCAGGCATGCACTATGCTGAATCGATGAATCGATGAATCGGCGCATTGGTGTGAGTGACCGAACCTCGCTTCGCTACTACCCGCCAGGATGTACAGTCCATGTCCAATCTCGGCCGATTGTTGGTGTCGTGTCCGGATCGCCCTGGCATCGTCGCCGCAATCTCGGCGTTTCTCTTCGACTATGGCGCAAACATCGTTCACTCCGACCAGCACAGCACCGATCCCTACGGAGGACGCTTCTTTCTGCGGGTCGAGTTCGAGCTGCCTGATCTTCCAGAACGAAGCGATGAGTTCGCTCAACGCTTCGCACCGATCGCCGATCGCTACCAGATGGATTGGCGCTTGAGTCTCGCCGCACACAAACCGCGCATCGCTATCTTCACCTCCCGCGAGGACCACGGTCTCCTGGAGCTCCTGTGGCAACGCCGGGCGGGTGATCTCCCGGCAGAGATCGCCATGGTGATTGGCAACCACGCCGAAACGGCCCATGTAGTCAAACCGTGGGGAGTGCCGTTTCATCACGTCGAGATTACTCCCCAATCAAGGGATCTGGCTGAACAGAGGCAGCTCCTGCTCACCGAGGACAATGTGGACGTGATCGTTCTTGCGCGCTACATGCAGGTGCTGTCACCGGTGTTCGTCGAACGGTGGCAGAACCGGATCATCAACATCCATCACGGCTTTCTTCCAGCCTTCGCGGGCGCGAACCCTTACGCACAGGCGGCGGCGCGCGGCGTCAAGCTGATCGGAGCCACCGCACACTATGTGACGAACGAGCTCGATGCCGGTCCGATCATCGAACAGGATGTCTACCGGGTCGATCATCGCCAGACAACCAGGGACCTCCGCCGCATTGGTCGACAGATCGAGCGAGCGGTGTTGGCGCGCGCCGTGATCTGGCATGTCGAGGACCGCATCCTGGTCCACCAAAACAAGACCGTGGTGTTTGACTGATCGCGCTGACTTGTGCTTGCCCAACAGGAATTCGACGACCAGATTCCAGGCCCGGATAAACACCTGGCGAACGATCATTGCCGCTGGGAGCCACAGGGCCGCGGACCGCGCGGCACATCCGCCCATTGGTCGTTGTTTCACGGCTTTTAGGTCAGGCGGTTTCGGCAGGAAAATTCGCCAGGAAAGAACAAATGTTCTATACTAGCGCCAACAGATGCACGCGTCGCCACGCGCAACCGATGAGCTTGTCGCACAGGAGCACACAATATGGTCACCATGGTCAAGGAATCCGTCGCCCCGACAGGAGAACGCACGCCTGAGGAGATCCTCGATCTTCTCAGCCGCCGCTTCCGACCCGAGGTCGTTCAGCAGCGCAAGATCGGTGGACGTCAGATCCCATACCTTCCTGTCAACGCCGTCATCGATCGGCTCAACCGGGCATGCAACACCTGGAATTTCCGCGTTGTCTCCCGTGATCGCGAGATCATGCAGCTCAAGCGGTGGAACGACGATGTCCGCAAGAGCGAGTCACGCGAGACATCCGTCAGCACCGTGATCGGCGAGCTCGAGATTCCGGAGCTCGGTGTCAGGCAGGCTCTCGGCGTCCAGGCTCTCGACGACGGTGGTGGCGAGGATTTGTTGAAAGGCGCCGCCTCCGACAGCCTCAAGAAATGCGCCAGCCTCTTTGGTGTCAGCATCGACGGGTGACAGCACGCGTGATCCGGAACCGCTCGCGGCACGAAAACTGCTTTGCGTAGCGCATGAGATCGGCGCTGGAGCTTGCGGTGGACGCATCCCTCCCGCCAGTCGGAAAGGATGGACCTCACATGAGCGACAGTGACAGGATCAAGGGCGAAGGCGCCGCCGACAAGGCCAAGGGCGCGGTCAAGGAAGGTCTCGGCAAGGTTCGGGGCGACGAGGGTCAGGAGGCCGAAGGCAAGACCGACAAGGCAAAAGGTACAGTCAAGGACAAGGCCGCCGATGCAATGGGCAAGGTCGATGATGCATTCAGGAAAGTAAAAAGCAACCAGTAGCGTCCAATCCAACAATCGACGACAGGCGGGTGATCGGCGAAACCAGCGCTTCACCCGCCTGGTCGTGCTCGAACCGTGCACGACTGCCCACCGGGCGCACATCGAGGTCAGTCGATACTCTACTATTGCGACATGGAGCAATTGCCTCTTGTACCTGACCTGGAGCCCGAACAATGTCCGAAACGAACTCACGCAAGCGCCAACCGAAGTCCCAGCGTCGGTCCACGCGCCAGGCTTCGGCCCGAAAGCGCGCCCGCCAGCGAACGTTGTTGATCTGGGCGGGTGGCGCAATCGGACTCGCTGTCATCCTCATTCTTGGGCTTGTGTTCATCACCGGCGACGACGATGGCGAACCAGAAACGAATCCCGCCGAATCGGTCGCACTGTACCAGGACATCCAATCCGATGGCCGATTTCTCGGCGATCCCGAAGCGCCGGTCGAATTTGTGATCTACAGCGACTTCCAGTGCCCTGTCTGCAAGCGTTTCGACACGCAGGATTTTCCAGCGGTGATCGATAACTTCGTGAAAACCGGTGACGTTCGGGTGGAATGGCGTCCGATGCCCATCATCAGCGGCTTCGAGGACATCCCATTGGAAGATCCGGATAATGAATCGGTCCAGGCTGCGGAAGCCGCCATGTGCGCCGCCGATCAGGATCAGTTCTGGCCGTACTCGGAGGCACTTTTCACCGCGCAGGGCGCCGAAAATTCTAGCACATACACTGATGAGATGCTGAAGCAAACCGCACTCGATCTCGAACTGGACACCGAGGCGTTCAACACCTGCCTGGATTCTGGGGAAAAACAGCGGAAGGTGCTCGACCTGCGCCAGGACGGGCTTGATCGCGGCGTCAAAGGCACCCCCACCTTTCTCATCAACGACCAGCTCGTCTCGTACACGCGCGAGGGCTTTGACCGGCTCGAGCAGCAATTCAACGACGCGCTTGACGGCAAGCTTGTCGAAAAATGATCCAGCTGCGGCGATTGATTGCCGCCTCATTCCTGCTGTCCGTGGTCGGCATCGTGATCGGGAGCTACCTGATCTGGGTGCACTACGACATCGATGCGCTTGTGTGCGGCACAGGTGGATGCGAAGCGGTCCAGCTCAGCGAGTACGCCACCGTGCGGGACATCCCGGTCGCCATCTTCGGCACGGCAATGTACGTGACCATGCTCCTGCTTGCGATGGGGAGGATGATTTTCCCAGCAAGCCAGTTGCCGCTCAGCGCATTGGGGCTGGCGATCACGATCGCCGCTTTTGCCTATTCAGCCTGGCTCACCTGGCTGGAGCTGTTCGAGATTGACGCGATCTGCCAGTGGTGTGTCGGCTCGGCAATTGTCACGACACTGCTTTTCGCTATCGAAATCCTCGTGTTCAGGGCGCTGTGGCTGGCAATGGGCGACGATGTCGTCGTCATCAGTCCGGAATAGCATCATGCCCGATGCCATGCCCTGATCAGCTGTCGTGCCAATTCGACAACGACGAAACCGCCGCCCCAACGCCCGATCCCGGCGTGATCGACACCCCGAGATCGAGCAAAGACCGCTCCAGCACGCCGAGCTGGGCGAACAATGTCGTGGGATGCGCCGACATTCCCATGTGGCCCAACCTGAAGAGCTTGCAGTTGAGCTCTCCATACCCTCCAGAGATCATCACGCCATATCGATCACGCATCGTCCGGATCAATTCTTCCGCTTCAACCCCATCGGGAGTCGTCACGGCCGTGCAACCGGGCGCCGCAATCTCGTCACGAGCCGCCCACAACGAGAGTCCGAGCGCGCGAACGGCATCCCGAGCCGCACTGGCGATCACCTGATGCCGGTTCGCCACGTCAGCGATTCCCTCGTCAACCGCTTGTTGCAGTGTGACCTCCAGCGCATGGATATCCGCCACTGATGGCGTGTACGGAAACCTGCCCTGGTCGATCCACGCATGCTTCCAGTCGAGCATCGAGAGATAGCTGCCCACGAGCGGGTGCTGACGTGATTCCATTCGCGCCCAGGCTTCCGGACTCACCGCCACCATCGACAGGCCGGGAACACCACCAAGGCATTTCTGCGGTCCCGCCACGGCGATGTCCATTCCAGATGCCTCCGGTGAGAAATCTTCGGCGGCCAACCCGGACACGGTGTCCACAATCGTGATGACATCGAACTCCCTGGCAATCCCGCAGATTTCGCCAACCGGGTTCATCGTCCCTGAAGGTGTCTCGCAATGGACCACGACAAGCAATTCGATTTCGGGATGTTCCCCGAGCATCGTTCTCACCCTCTCAGGGTCGATCGCATCATTGAATGCCGTTCGCAGCTCTATCACCGTGCCGCCGTATCGCTCGATCCATCCGGCGTAGCCCGCCCCGAACACACCGGACACTAGGTTGAGCACCGTGTCTCCAGGGCGAATCAGCGACGCGGCGGCCGCCTCCAGCGCCAGGACCGCCTCGCCTTGCATGACAATCACATCATGGCTGGTCTGGAATACCTGCTTCACCAGCGACTCGACCCTCCGGAACGTTTCCAGAAAGACAAGATCGTAGTGATAGACCATCGGTCGCTGCAACCCACGCAGGATCTCCGGCGAAACATCGACCGGGCCTGATGCCAGGGTGAGCCGGGGAGGAGACGTGCGTTGACTCATTCCTGATCTCCCGCCAGGTCATCGAGAAACGTTTCGAGCTCTTCGGCATCAGAGATGGTTGGCACCGTGATTGTGCCGTCAAGAATGCCCTGCCTCGCCTTCTCCACCTGTTCCATCGTTGCGGGATCGATCTCGATCGGCGGCTCCAGCAATCGAACCCCCTCGTTTTCGAGGTTCATTGTGTAGACCGAGCCGAATGTTCCAGCTTCGAGATCATCGATCATCGTGGTGTAGGCGCCCGTATAGTCGAACAGCACCGACGTCATCAGGAACTCGCCCGCCTCAGAATCCGACTTGTCGCCGATCACGTCGATGAATCGCACAGCTTGCTCGTCTTCAGACTCCGCATTGTGCTCCCGGATCGCCTGGATCATGCCAAACGACGCGCCATCGCCCATGCCAAACACAATGTCGGCACCGGCCGCGATCACGGTCTCGGTTACACGCTTGGCATTTGGCGAGTCATCGTACGCGGCCTCGCCGATGACGGAGTAGATCAGCTCAACATCCGGATTTGTGTCGTGGACACCCTGCGCGAACCCCGCTGTCATGTAGTTCCACGTCGGAGGCTCACCGGAGACTACGATCGCCACCTTCCCGGTCTTTGTTTCAGCAGCCGCCATCACGCCGGCCAGGTACGCAACCTTCTGGGCCTGCGTCTCGATGTCGGCCACAAGTCCGTCCAGCACTGCGTCGGGATTTTCGATCACCACCACCGGCACACCTTCGGATTGCGCAAACTCAGGACATTCCGACTGATAGCCCGATGCGTGGCAAAACACAAGATCGACATCGTCGTCCGCCAGGTCGCGCAACACCGGCGTGATCGGGTCGTTCCCAGCGTTTTCCACAACCTCGACTTCAATGTCGCGATCCTTGCCAATCGCAACCAGTGTGTCGACTCCCTGCTGGTCCCAACCCTGATTGGAACGGCTGGCGGGGGTCACGATCGCGACCTTGTCGACCTCGGTTTTGGCCGAAACGTCGTCCATCGCAAACCAGGGCATCCAGGCCGTCGAGAGCAAAACGCCAACGATAAGACCTGACCGAAATAGCCGAATGAGCTTCATGGCTTCTGGAATCCTTCCTCGTCCCGCGTTCACGGTCACCGCATCACTCTGACGCCAGTATCACGCATTCCGTGACTCCCGATCATACGCCAGCCCCAGCGCGCGGGGAAGGCGGACCTGACGCCCCATCAACACCACGAGCACCAGCACACCGGCATAGGGCAACAGCTCGAGAAATTCTGTCTGCACGTCGACGTTTGTCAACTGAATGGCGGTGCCGCTGCCTCGCAGCAAACCAAAGACAATCGCCAGTCCCGCGATGCGTAGCGGTCGCTGCTGTCCCACCATCGCGATCGCGATGGCAATGAACCCGATTCCAACCGTCATTCCGGGCGTGAAGAAGCCAACCTCGACCAGGGAAAGCGCCCCGCCGCCGAGTCCCACCAGTCCTTGTCCAACAATGGCGGCAATAACTCGAACTCGTTGTACATCCACACCGGCCGCCTCGGTGGCGAACGGCGACTCACCAGCGGCCCGCAAAATCAGTCCCGGTCTTCCGTATCGCATCCAGGCGCCAATACCTACCACAAGCGCCCATGCCAGGTAAACGAACCACCGTTGATCGAACAGCGCCGGCCCAACGACCGGAATACCTGCGAAGTGATGCAGTGGTCGGCTCATTCCAGCGTCCAGAAGTGGCTGGCTGAGCCCGAACCGCTCGCGAAACAGGTAACCCGTGGCGCCTTCACCCGCCAGCGCGACGCCAAGACCCAACACGATCTGGTTCGCCGACAGCAAGGTTGTAGCCAACCCAAACCCCGCTCCAACGACCATGCCGATGATCATTGCCGCAACAAGCCCAGCGGAAACAGTACCCCCTGCTTCGACCACGACGAAACCGGTAAATGCTCCCAACAGCATCACACCCTCGACACCGAGATTAAGCTGCCCACTCCGCTGGCCAATAGCCTCGCCAATCGCCGCCAACATCAATGGCGCCGCCGCCAACATCGCGGATGCCAGCAGGGTCTCGATCACGTTCATGTTGCGCCCTCGCTTCTGGCCAACGACCGGCCGCGTGGAACGATTCGCCGCCAGTTGACGATAGCGAGGAAGACCAGGATCAATCCTTCCAGCAGCGGAAAGAAATTCGGCGCGACACCAGTTGAGCGGGGCAGAACGGTGGCGCCGTATTCGAGCATGCCAAGCAGCAGCGCCGCCGGTATGAGGCCCGCCACCTGCCTTCGCGCAAGGAAAAGCACGCCGAAAGCGGCCAGCCCGTAGGGCGGTCGCCAGTCCGCCTGGACTGATCCACGTACCGCGATGACCTCATTGACACCCGCAAGCGCGGCCACTCCCCCACTGGCGACAAACGCCGTCACCACATACCGGTCGACGGGCACGCCGATCCGGTGCGCGGCTCTCGGCGCCTCACCGGCTACCCTCGACAACATCCCGATCGCGGTCCAGCGAGACAGAATCCACACCGTCAGGCAGGCGACCACCGCAACCAAAACCCCAATGTGAATCCTGGTCGAGGGAAGCTCTGGCAACCGGCGCGCCACGTCGACAATCCTGGTCGCCGGCGCAACCATCTCGTCATCCTTCAGCGCACCCTTGATCAACCACGATGCCGAGGAATAGGCAACGTACGTCATCATGATTGTCGTCACAATCTCGTTGACACCCCGTCGCACCCGCAGCATCGCCGGGATCAGCGCCCACAGCGCGCCGGCAATCACTCCGGCAACAGCGCAAGCCAGCCACATAAGCCACACCGGCCAGGCTCCCAGATGTGGCGCGATCGCGCCGGCGGCCACGGCCCCGGCAACGATCTGGCCGTCGATGCCGATGTTCCACATTCCGACTCGAGACGCGATCCACGCCGCAATCGCCGCCAGCAGCACCGGCGACATCGCGACGAGGGACTCCTCGATCCCGGACCTTCGCAGGAGCGTGCGTTCAATCAGCTCCAGGTACACAAGCAATGGGTTGTGACCGGTCAACAGGAGAACCACCGCGCCACTGACGAACGCCCCAACCACCACAAGCAGCGACTGCGCCGCGGAACGGATCACCATCCCGCCACCATCATCATCTGAAGCTGCCGCTGATCAGCCTCGCTGGCTCTAACAGGTGACGACAGGTTGCCCTGAAACAGCACTGACACATCGTCCGCATATCGCAGCGCGTCATCCACATCCTGTTCCAGCGACACCACGGCCGCTCCACTCGCCGCCGCGTCACGTAACCGCTCCCGTACCGACTCCGCGGTGGCCAAATCCAGTCCCTGGGCAGGATTTACCGCCACCAGCAGCGATGGCGTCGGGTCCAATGCCCGCGCCAGGACGACGCGCTGGATGTTGCCACCCGACAGGGCGCCCACACGGCTCGAAGGGTCGTCAGGTGAAATCTGCCAGCTCGCAATCATCGACCGGGCACGCGCGGCCAGCGACCTTCGCGACACCCAGCCAGCGGATTGCAGTCGCCCCTGCGCCAGGTCACGAAGCACAAGTGTTTCGCCGACGCTCATTTCGGGTGCGACCCCTTCACCGATCCGGTCTTCCGGGATTACGGTGGCGTGTCGACGTAACCATTCGGCATCATGAATCGCGCTGGCGCCATCGGCATCCAGTAGCTCGACCCGCACCGCGGACTCCCCGGAGAGAAGGCGAGTGAGTCGCTGCTGCCCGTTGCCCGCAATCCCGAGAACGACCAGGACTTTCCCTGGCGCAAGCTCCGTGCGCCTCCTGTTGGAGAGATCGGTGACGGCAATCATTCCGGCAGACGCACGATCATCCTTCACCCGCGGCATCACGTCAGCCGTTGGCCTATCTGCGCCAAACATCGCCGACACCAGCTCGAGCTCTGTCCCTGCCCCCCACCCGTTCGAAGGTTTGCTCCACGATCCGACCATGAATCCGTGCCGCATCACCAGGATCCGATCGGCGACGGCAAGGGCCTCACGCAGGCGATGTGTCACGAAGAGAACCGTGGCGCCGGCGTCAGCGGCCGAAGCGATGTCGCGCAGCACCCGATCTACATCGATGTCTCCGAGAGGCGATGTCGGCTCGTCCAACAGCAACACCTTGACGCCGATCAGCCGGGCCTTCAGGAATTCCACCTGCTGACGCTCGGCGATGCTGAGCTCGTCGATCCGCGCTCTCTTCGAAATCCGCTCACTCAGATGCCGCGCCCACGTGGATTCCGGCAAGCCCGCCAGTGAAAACGACTCCTCAACCGTGAACACCGGCACCATCGAGAAATGTTGAAATGCGGTGCCAACTCCGTGCCTTATCGCATCAGCCGGATCGCCCACCTTGAGCGTGCCGCCGTCAACCAGGACTTGCCCTGAATCGCAGGCAATAAAGCCCGCGATACAGGACAGCAGCGTGGTCTTGCCCGCGCCGTTCTCCCCCAGCACGGCGACGACTTCGCCCGCCCCAGACTCGAAGCTGACGGAGTTGACGGCGGTCAGGGCTCCAAACTGCTTTGTAATCTGATCAACTCGCAACATCAACTTGCACCCGCAAGGTTCGCATCGACGCCAGCCTGGCGCATGCTCCATGAAATTCGCTCAACGGACTGCCATTTACTGAAAAAACTGGCACAATGCCCCCAGATCAATAACAGGATATGCCTATTCGGGCCAATCACGCATGAGGAGACCAAATGACCAAGCTCGCGGCCAACCTCACGATGCTGTTCAACGAGTACGACGTCCCCGAACGATTCGGTCGCGCCGCCGCTAACGGATTCGGCGGGGTCGAAATGCTCTTTCCATACGAGCTTAGTACCTCGGACATCGACAACCGCCTCAAGGAGCACCACCTCGATCTGGTGTTGATCAATCTCCCCGCCGGTGACTGGGTCGCCGGTGATCGCGGTATCGCCGCCGACCCCGAGCGAGTCAACGAGTTCCGTGAGGGCGTTGAGCTCGCCGCCCAGTATGCGGCCGCTCTCGATGTGCCACGCATCAACTGCCTGGTCGGGAAGTCCACAGACCCGGCCGCCACCCGGCAAACCATGCTCGACAACATTGTCTACGCGGCGGACGCATTGGCAAACGCGAACACCCGCCTGCTGATCGAACCCGTCAACTCGCACGACGTCCCCGGATTCGCCATCAACACCACTGCCGACGGCTTGTCTGTCATCAACGAGCTGAAGCATCCAAACGTTGGCCTGCAATTCGATGTCTACCATTCACTTCGCATGGGAGAGGATCCGTTCGCCGTCATCGCCGAACATGGCAAATCGATCGATCATATCCAGATCGCGGACGTGCCTGGGCGTCACCAACCCGGCACTGGTGAGATCGATTTTCGCAAACTGTTCGATGCGATCGACGATGCCGGCTACAAGGGATGGGTCAGTCTCGAATACATCCCGGAAGGTCCCACCGAAGAAGGCTTTGACCTGCTCCGGGAGCTCGGCGTCCTCGGATCGCGCCAGGAAAGCGCGCCGAACGACTGACGAGCCATCACGATTCACCCACACACCGCTATCTTGTCGAACGCCGCGCAGATGAGGATAAATGCGCCATGACCCAGGTCCACATCAGCACACATCCACTTGTGCGGCACAAGGTGACGCTACTGTCGGATCGTCACACCGACCACAAGACATTTCGTGAGCTGGTGCGCGAATTGACCCGGCTGCTTCTCTACGAGGCGACCGCCGACCTGCCGTTGCGCGATGTCACCTATGAAACGCCACTTGAGCGAGCCAGCGGGCACAAGGTCGATGCGCGCATTGGCCTCGTGCCCATCATCCGGGCGGGTCTGGGCATGGTCGACGCCGCCGTGGACGCGTTGCCTCACGCGGAGGTCTGGCACCTCGGCATGTACCGGGATGAGACGACACATCAACCGGTCTCCTACTACAACAAGCTACCCGCGAGCTGTCCGGACGATATCGTCCTTGTACTCGACCCGATGCTGGCGACAGGCGGCTCCGCCGCGGATGCGATCGGCGAGGTGAAGCGCTGGGGCGCGAAGTCGATCAGGTTCGTCGGGATCATCGGCGCTCCGGAAGGGATCGCCAGCGTGACCGGTCAGCATCCCGACGTCCCGCTGTTCCTTGCCCGAAAGGACCGTGAGCTGGACGCAAACCGGTTCATCCGTCCTGGTCTCGGTGATGCCGGCGACCGGCTGTTCGGCACCGTGCCTCGGGAGGAGGGGTGATGTCACAACCGGGAGTGGTCGTGCTGACGACCGGCGGCACGATCGCCAGCCTGAGGGATCCCGGGACAGGAGCCGTCCGCACTGCGGCAACCCCCGACGACCTGGTTCGCCTGATTCCCGATATCGGTGAAATAGCGCGAATCGAGGCTCGAGCTCAGGTCGCCGTCAACAGCTGGAACATGACGCCAGCGATGATGTTCGACCTCGTCACGGCAGCCGGAACCGAGCTTTCAAGAAGCGATGTACAGGGCGTGGTGATCACTCACGGAACCGACACGGTGGAAGAAACGGCGTTGTTGTCTCACATGATGGTCAACCGCGACAAACCCGTGGTCTTTGTCGCGGCGATGCGCAATCTCTCTGAAACCAGCCCGGACGGTCCTCGCAACCTTCGCGATGCCATTCGTATCGCCGCACACGAATCATCCATTGCCCGAGGATCGATGCTCGTGATCAATGAAACGATCCACAGCGCCCGCTTCGTGACCAAGACACACACCGTCAATCCCTCCACATTCGCATCTCCGCATGGCGGTCCGATCGGCGAAGTCACCGCCGCCGGCATCGACTTCTTCGCTCCTCCAGCACGACGATCGACGGTCGCTTCGGCGCGACTGGACAGCCATGTCCCGATCGTCAAGTCCTTCACCGGGATGGACCCGGCAATCCTGTGCTGGTATCGAGAATCTGGCGTGGATGGACTGGTGATCGAGGGTTCCGGCGCGGGAAATGTGCCTGGTGCATTGCTGCCAGAAATCGCGTCGCTCGTGCATGACGGCATCCCGGTGGTCCTGACCACACGCTGCATCGGCGGCCCTCTTGCACCGGTATATGGCACAGGAGGCGCGTCCGGTGGCGGACATGATCTCGTGGATGCAGGGTGCATCCTGGCCTCGCGATTCACTGCCCAGAAGGCAAGGATCGCGATTCTGGCGCTATTGGGCGCAGGATTTCCGAACAGTGAAATCGAGGGTTGGTTTCAATCCGCATGACTATCCAAAGTGACTGTTTAGCAGTTTCTCCAGTCCTTCGGGATCGTCGGCATCGATCAACGCATCGAGGTCGATTTCCTTGGCCAGCTTGAGATCGACATTCGCCTCTTCCAGCGCCTGCCGGAACCTGATAACGAACGCTCGCTCCCGATCGTTCAGCTCATAGCCGAACCGCACAAGCGCGAGCTCGAGATCGTCTCGGGCCACGTCTCGAAAATTGCTGTCGGTCATCGCCTGCTCGGCAAGACGCTTGAGAAGCGGAAGTCGGATTGGGTCGTTCGTCATCGAGCAATTGCCTTACGTGCCTGTCGATCGCGTGAAATGCCTGTACCCGGTACATTCACCAAGTGTACCCAACCTGGCGAAAGCCGATTACCTGGGTCGCGCGTCCCGAACGATGCCGGTGATCGCGCGGGCTCGCTCGGTGAGCGTCGTCCAGTCTTCCCTGTCTACCGTGTCACCGTCGACGAGATTGCTCCCCAGGGCCACCGCCACGGCGCCGGCCCTGATGAAATCGCCCGCATTTTCAGCGGAAACCCCGCCGGTCGGGATCAGCTTGACCTGAGGGAGCGGGCCTCGAACATCCTTGAGGTATCCCGGCCCACCGACGGATGCGGGGAACACCTTCACCACCGATGCGCCCGCTTCCCACGCGGTCAGGATCTCGGTCGGGGTGAACGCGCCTATGACCGTGGGCACACTGTAACGCGAGCAAAGCCGGATTGTTTCGACCTGCACCGTCGGCGTGACGATGAAGTCGGCCCCCTGAAGAATCGCCGTCCTGGCTGTCTCCGGATCGAGCACCGTTCCCGCACCAACAAGCATGTCGTCACCGAGCGCCTCCTTCGTCGCCCACACAGCCTCGCCCGCCTCCGGGTTCGTGTAGGTAAACTCAATCGCCTCGATTCCGCCCTTCAGGAGCGCTCCCGCCATCTGGGACGCTTTCCCGTAGTCATTCAGCCGCACAATCGCCACGACACCCGATTGCTCGATCCGCTCCACCTGATTCATTACATTTCTCTCCATCGATTGACCATTTCACCATCGTTCGCCGCGATTCGTGCGAATAGTCTGGAATCCCGGTACCATAGCCTAAACCAGTCCATCGCCCTGTCAGGAGGCGCCATGTGACGTGAATCCGAATCGCCGTCGCTTCAGACAACTCCGCTCCATCATCGGCCCGATCGAGCACGCGGTCCAGGCAAATGTTGCGCTAATCATCGCGCAGGCGATGGTCATCCGGTTGTCCCTGGAGATTCAGAAAACCGAGCAGGAGGATCCGGATGTCCTTGTCCTGCTTGGGTTTTTGCTCACCTGTGCCGTGACCGTTGCCATCGCCATCGTGCTGTACCGCCTGATCCGCGCGATGCCATCCCGACCCGTGCGGATCATTGCCTCCCTGGCGTCACTGGCAATCCAGGCGGCGGCTTTTCAGTTGATCTTCAACTTCGCGATCTAGCGTTCCTCTGCCTGCCTCGCGGCCAGCTCAGCTGCCTGCCGCAGGACTCCGTCGCTCGCCAGCGATTCCATCTCGGAGATCGTGGATTCGAACTCCGCCATGGCGATGTCCAACGGACCCCGATCCGAGAGATCGACACCGGCGCGCTTCAACGTCTCCATCGGATAGTCCGATCCACCCGCGGCCAGCATTTCGAGATATCGCGTCTGCGCCGGCTCGCCTTCGTCCCGCACGGCCCGCGCGATGTTGATCGCGGCCGACATCCCGGTCGCGTACTGGTAGACGTAGAATGACCGGTAAAAATGCGGTATCCGTGCCCAGCGAATTTGCGCGAGCTCGTCGATGTTCACCCCCGGCGTGTAAATCTCCTGCAGTGACCCAAATAGATCGTTCAGCCCATCCAGGGTCAATGGGACACCGCCTTCCGCCATCGCGTGCGCCTGTTGCTCGAACTCGGCAAACATCGTTTGGGTTATCACGGTGCCATTGAATGTATCGGCAAACCGGTTCAGCAAGGCAAACCGCTGCACCGGATCCTGCGCCTCCTCCCGGTCGAGCAAATCCCAGGTCAGCAGCACTTCGTTCACAGTCGAAGCGATCTCGGCAAGGAAGATCGGGTATCCGGCCAGGTGAAACGGCTGGGCACGCTGTGAATAGAAGCTGTGCATGGCGTGACCTGCCTCATGCGCCAGCGTAAACACATCGGACAACGTGCCGTTCCAGTTCATCAGGATCACCGGCGACGCGCCATAGGCTCCCCATGAATACGCGCCCGATCGCTTGCCTCGGGTTTCATGCACATCAACCCAACGTGCCTCGAATCCGGCGTTCAGGTCGGAAACATACTCATCGCCCAGCGCGCGGACGCCACGCGCCACGATGTCCACAGCTTCGCGATAGTCATAATGTTTGGTCGGTTCGGGCGCGAGAGGCACCCGCAGGTCGTAGAGCTCGAGGCCGTCCACGTCGAGCGCCTGCTTTCGTAACGCCAGGTAGCGACCGAGGATCGGGCTGCCCTCACGCACGACCTGGACCAATGTGTCATAGACGTCATCCGGGATGTTGTCGTCGAACAACGCCTCCCCACGGGCCGATCCGTAGGCTCGCATGCGCGCCCCCACAACGTCCTTCCGCACCGAGGAGCCGTAAAGGCTGCTGATCGTATGACCGTGATCCTGATAAGCGGAAGTCATCTTTTCATGCGCGGCTCGCCGCACACTCCGGTTTCGGCTTTCCTGCAGCAGGGCATATCGCCCTTTGGTCAACGCGATCTCATTGCCATGCTCATCGGTAATTGCGCCGAAATCGAGATCGGCATTGTCCAGCGCGGAAAACGCCTCCGAAGCCGTCCGGGTCACATCGCCCATCTGCGCAAGCACTTCTTCGACTTCCTGGGAGCGGATATGCGCGCGCTGTCGATCGAGATCATCGAACATGTGTGCAAACGTATGCAGCTCAGGGGATGTCGCGAGCGTGGAAAACGTCTCCGGGGCGAGCGCCAACAGCTCCGGTTGAATAAACGCAATCGCCTGCCCGGCGTCAATCGACTGCGCCACAGCTCGCTCATAGCGGCCGTTTGCTTCCGTGTTGGTCGTATCCTCGTCCCGACGCAGGCTCGCATAAACCACTACCCGGTACAGCGATTCCTGAAGATGGTTCACAGCCGCCAGCGCCTGTGCCACAACGGTCGCGCCTTCGTGCAGCCGTCCTTCGTACGACTTCACCTTGTCGACCAGCGCGGGAATGCTCGATGCGGCCCGCTCCCAACCAGCCTCATCCGCAAACATGTCCGTGAGATCCCACGTATCTTCGACGGCGATCTGGTCACGGGTCGGGATTTCATTCATTGTGGTAGCCATTTGTACTCCTGTATCAGGCACGGCCAGGTTGTTCGGCCATTGCCATCCCACCCGCAGGGGTGGTACTATTTCCGGCCTTGCTCGACGGGTCCACACCTCTTTTCGTGAACCAGCCACAACAACCACCCGGCACGTGCCGAACAGTTTGCGTCCCAGTATCTCCCATTTCGATGAGCACTTGCATATCGACCTGGAGGCTCTCTCCGTGCGCGTTTACCTTGAGATCGCCATCCTCGCGTCCCGCCAGCAGATCGCCTACCGTGCGGCCATGCTCGCTGGCCTGTTCACGAACAGTGTCTTCGGCGTCATTCTCGGATCGGTGATGCTCGGCTTTTACGGCTCGATCGACAACGGTTCGGTCAACGGGTGGTCGGCCGATGACGCCATAACCCTGATCTGGATCAATCAATCGTTGCTCATGGTCGTGTACCTCTGGGGATGGTGGGATGTCTCGAACACGATCCAGTCAGGTTCGATCGCGAACGATTTTCTCCGGCCGATCTCCTGGTACGGCATGTGGCTCAGCCGCGACTTCGGCCGGGCCCTGGCCACGGTGTTCCTGCGCATGATCCCGACCCTCGCGATTGGGTGGCTCCTGTTCGATATCACACTTCCCGCCTCGCTGGCACGAGTGGGCTGGTTTCTTGTCGCGGTCGCGCTTGCCGTCTGGGTCAGCTTCTCGATTCGGTTGCTGACCAATCTCGCCGCGTTCTGGCTGATCGATCATCGAGGTATTGCCGCGATCTCGATCGTGTTCACCACGTTCCTCTCTGGCATGATCATGCCAATCGACTTCTTTCCCGAGCCGCTGCGCACCATTGCCCAGTTCCTGCCATTCCAGGCGATCACCATGGCGCCCAACAATGCCTACCTGGGCAAGGGCGATCCACTGCTGATCGTCGCCACGCAGCTCTTCTGGATTGTCGTGCTCGCGCTTCTTTGCGCTCAGGTGTTGAAACGAGGAGAGCGAAGACTGGTGGTGCAGGGTGGCTAGCTTGCGTGAATGGCGGGAAGAGCTCGGACTCGCCTGGCGAATCGCTCGCATGCGAGTCTCAGCGCAGATGCAGTTCCAGGGATCATTCCTGCTGCAACTGATCGGCAACTGCATCCTGACGATCATGGAGGTGGTGGCGATCGTGATCTTTTTTCAGCGATTTCCGTCGTTGGGAGGCTGGACACTCAATGAAATACTGCTGCTGTATGCAATGAGCGCAATCACTTTCGAAATCGCTGACACCATCCAGAACGGCCTCGACCTGGTGCCGGGTCGTGTCCGCTCTGGCGACTTTGACACGCTGATGACCCGCCCGGTGTCAATCTATCTCCAGGCGATGGTACTGGATGTATCAATACGACATGTTGGCAAGACACTGCTTGCGATCGGGTTGTTCGCGTGGGCGTGGACCCGCACCGACCCGTCCCTCACCATAGCGACTCTGCTCCTGCTGTTGTCAGCGCTCCTGTGTGGCATTGCGCTGTTCGTCGCCATTTTTACGCTGGGCGCGATAGTCAGTTTCTGGACCGTCGGCTCGATCGAGATCGTCAACGCCGTGAGCTATGGCGGATCGGATTTGGCCCAGTACCCGATCCATATTTATCGTCAGTGGTTTCGCACCGTGTTCATCTGGCTTATCCCTGTCGGTTTCGTCATCTACTACCCGATGTTGATCATTCTCGACAAGCCAGATCCTCTGGGCTTCGCGCCCGCCGCGCCATTTCTCGGACCGCTGTTGACATTCGCCTTCGTCATCGTCATCGGCTGGCTTTGGCGCAGGGGTGTCAACCACTACCATTCGACCGGAAGCTGACGATCGACCACAACGGATCGGTTGTCATTGGCCCTGGCGGAACAGGGTCTGCCGATAGTATCGGCCATTCAGAAGGACGACATTCATGACAACGCAAGGCCCACCCATCGTCAACGTCGACGACCTCACCCGAACCTTTCAGCGCCGCAAGCTCCATCGCGGCAAACTCGGCACGCTACGCACCCTCGCGAGCCGGCAATCCGACACGATCGAAGCCGTGTCCGGAGTTTCATTTGCCATCAATGCGGGGGAAATGGTCGGCTACATCGGCCAGAATGGCGCCGGGAAATCCACCACGATCAAAATGCTGTGCGGTATTCTCGTGCCGTCCGAGGGATATGCGAGTGTGCTCGGCGTGACACCATGGGAGCAACGAAAGCAGCTCGCGCGGCGCATCGGCGTTGTCTTTGGGCAACGCACCCAGCTCTGGTGGGATCTTCCCCTGCGCGACTCGCTGGACCTGCTTCGGCACATGTACCGGGTTCCGCCAGATCGCTTCGCCGCCAATCTTTCCACCGCGCGAGAGGTGCTCGACCTGGATCCCTTTCTCGCAACGCCGGTCCGGCAGCTCTCGCTCGGTCAGCGCATGCGCGGCGACCTCGCCGCGGCGATCCTGCATGACCCGGACCTGCTGGTGCTCGACGAGCCCACGATCGGTCTTGACCTCCTTGCCAAGGATCGAATCCGTGACTTCCTGCGAACCATGAACCGCACACGCGGCACCACCATGCTGCTCACCACGCATGACTTGGGCGACATTGAGGAGCTATGCGAGCGCGTCATTGTGATCGACGCGGGAAGGGTTCGCTTCGATGGCAACGCGACCGCGCTCCGGGAGCAGTTCGGTGGGGACATCCAGGTTGAGATCGATGTCGCGCAGGAACGTGAGATAGCCCTCATCGACCTGCCGACCGGCGTCAGCGGTCAGCAGGTCTCTGCCAGCGCATGGACATTCCGGTTCGACCGCGATCACTGGACCAGCGGCAGCGCTGTTCGCTGGCTCACCACGATCGCCGATCTTCGCGATGTCTCGATCAACGGCGGATCGCTCGAACAGATGATCCGGGATCTCTACCTGTCCGACAGAAGGTCGACACACAACGTAAAATAGCAGGCAGATACCATCCGATCATGGGGCCTGACCCAGTGATTCATCTTCGGAGCAAGCGGACATGTCAATGAATACCCACACCTTCGTCGTTCCCGACGCCAGCTGCGAGCACTGTGTGAACACCATTTCAAACTCACTGCTTGGCGTCACTGGCGTATACACGGTCGACGTCGATCTGGATACGAAAGAAGTGACCGTGAACCACGACGTGGTGGTCAACACCGGAGCGATGCGGCGGGCCATTCAGGACGCCGGATACAGCATCTCGGGCGAAAACACCACCCAACCGTCGAATCGATGACCGACCAGCAGGACGAGCAACGACAATGTGCCGAGTGTGGAGAGCCATTCACATTCACCGCGGCTGAACACGTGTTTCGCGCGGACCAGAGCATGACCGCCCCAATCCGCTGCCCTGCATGTCGCGCTATCAAGCGAACACAGCGCAATGCGGATCTGCTGACCTCGGGACCACGGTCATTCGGCGCGCAAGACAGGTCAAACGACCGGCGCCGATCGTCTCGCAATGATCAGTCGCAAAGCCCCAGCGATCGATATCCGGCGGTGTGCGCCGCCTGTGGCGCCAAGACCATGGTTCCGTTCATCCCGCGCGGTGATCGCCCCGTTTACTGCCGGGGCTGCTACAACGCCCGCCGTGGCCGATAGACCACCTGGAACGACACACTGCCCCTTCCGCAATCGCGGAAGGGGCAGTGTGAGATCGAAAAACGAAAAACCTGAAACCTAATCCTCGATGTCCTTGGCGTGCTCGCTCTCGGCAACGGTGAGCGCTTCGTCCGCAATGGTAACCATCTTGTCGATCTCCTCGCGCGCCACCACCAGCGGCGGAGCGAAATGCATCACATCCCGGACCCGGGTGAGGAAGCCACGCTCCATCATCAGGTTCTTCACGCGCTCGGTGAAAGGATGCTTTTTGTCGAAGTTGGTTTTCTTCGACTTGCTCGTGACCAGCTCGATCGCCTGAAGCAGGCCGACACCGCGAACATCGCCCACGGTCGGATGCGCTCGAAGCTCTTCAAGGCGCTCCTTGAGGTAGACCCCCATCTCGGCGCCACGGGCAACCAGGTTCTCATCGTCGAAAATCTGGATATTCGTCAGGGCCGCCACCGCACACACCGGATGTCCACCAAATGTCAACAGGTGCCCCATGCCCACCGACTTCTGATCCTTGAAGGATTCGAACACGGACGGTCGAACAATGGTGGCGGCCATCGGGGCATAACCCGACGTCAGGCCCTTCGCCATCGTCATGATGTCCGGCACAAAGTCGAATTGCTCGGTGGCGAACATGGTGCCCGTGCGTCCGAACCCATTGATCACCTCGTCGGCGATCAGGAAAACGCCATGCTTGTCGCAAATCTCGCGCAGCATCTGCCAGTACTTCTTCGATGGCACATGCACACCCGCGGCAGACGATATCGGCTCTCCGATCACCGCGGCGACCGTTTCCGGCCCCTGGTTCATAATCTCTTGCTCAACATAGCGGGCCGCCATGATATCGGCCTGCTCGCCCTCGACGCCAAAGTCACTACGATACTGGTTCGGGTGCGGCGCATGGTAGACGCCATACATGAACGGGCCGAAGAACTTTTCCTCGCGCATCGCCGTCAGGCTCATCGCGCCGTGCGTCATGCCGTGGTAGGAGCCGCGCCGGGCAATGATCTTGTACCGTCGCGGGAACCCCCGCATGGCCTGCACCTGTTTGGCGATCTTCATCGCGGTTTCCACCGCCTCGGACCCGCCCGAGCTGAAATAAACACGAGACAGGTCACCCGGCGTGATTTTGGCAAGCTTGTCGGCCAGCGCCACAGCGGGCTCGGTCGTGAATGCCTCCGACGATGCATAGGCCAGCTTGCCAGCCTGCTCCGCCATTGCCTGGCCAATCTCTTCGCGACCATGACCGGCGTTGACGACCCAGAGCCCGGAGATGCCATCGAGGTACTCGCGCCCTCGCACATCCCAGACAGTAGAGCCCTTGCCCTTCGAAAAGACGCGCAGTCCCTCTTTCTCCGCAACGTCCGCCCACGGAGTCGAGTGAATCCAGACGTGTTCGAGCGCTTCCTGCTCGATGGCTTCTGGTGACATTGCCTCTGTCTGGTTTTCAGTTCTGACGCTCACGTACAGCATCCTCCTTAACGCAACTCGCCCGGCAGTGATTCATTGCATCATGCGGCGAAACGACAGGCCTTCTTGTGGCCCGAGTATAGCAGTCAATGTGGGCGCACAATGATGGAACATCATCGATGCCTTGACGGTATGCGGCACGCACCGTACGATCCTGAGGTTCGTCTACAGGAACAGGGTGAGTCCCGGAGTCGTTATTTCCGAAACGTGCCGGGAGCGACGATACTCCAGATCATGTGCCACAGTCGGCTCATCTTGGTGGATGGCTTGTCGCGCATCAACAGAGGAAAGGTGAACGTTCATGAGTGGTAAGCAGATCAACAGCCAGATCTCGCGCCGGAATGCCGTCAAACTTGGTCTCGCTGGAGCATTGACCGGTGTGGCGCTTCCTCGATTGGCCAGCGCCAGCCCCGGCCCAGCGGCACAGCGAAAGGTCAATCGTTCCCAATCGGAGGGAGAGCCGGTCACGCTCAGCTATTTCTATCCGGTCGGCGTCGCGGGGCCGCTTGCCAAGGTGATGGGCGGGATGGTCGATACCTTCAACGCCGAGCATCCCGACGTTCAGGTGGAGGCATCCTTCACCGGCTCCTACGCCGACACGTCAACGAAGGTCCAGACCGCTGTGCAGGGCGACAATCCTCCCGATGTGGCGGTGCTGCTGTCGACTGATCTCCAGACCATGCTCGACCTTGACGCGGTCCTGCCGCTTGACGATTTCATCGCTGGCAGCGATGTGGACGCGGACGATTTCAACCCCGCCTTCTTCCAGGACACCCAGGTCGAAGATCAGACCTGGTGCCTGCCGTTCCAGCGCAGTACCCCGGTGCTGTACTACAACAAGGATGCCTTGCAAACTGCCGGCCTCGACCCCGAGACACCGCCCCAGACCTGGGACGAGCTGGTGGACTTCAGCAAGAAGATCATGGAAGCCGATGGTGCGAAATGGGGCGTCGAGATTCCGTCAACAACCTCTGCATACTGGTTATTCCAGGCACTCGCGATCCAGGCCGGCAAGAATCTCAACGGGGATGATCGCGCTCACGTCAACTTCAATACACCAGAAGCAACTGAAGCATTGACCTGGATGGTGGAGCTGAGCACGAAGAACGAGGTCATGCCAACCGGAGCCGTGGACTGGTCCGCCGCGCCGACCGATTTCAGCTCCGCCACCACGGCGTTTCTTTACCATTCGACCGGAAGCCTGCAGTCGATCCTGTCGCAAGCTCAATTCGAGGTGGGGACCGCATTCCTGCCCAAGAACAAGCAGTTTGGGGCACCCACGGGCGGCGGAAACATCTACATCTTCAAGGACACATCAGAGGAACGACAGCAAGCCGCCTGGACCTTCCTCCAGTGGATGACGTCCACCGAACAGGCGACAGCGTGGTCGCTGGCGTCCGGCTATGTTCCTACCCGGATCTCCTCCACCGAGTCGGACGAGTGGAAGCAGTACATCGCCGAAACGCCACAGGCGACAACCGCACTGGATCAGCTTCAGTACGCCAAGCCAGAGCTCACCGGCCATCAGAGTGGACAGCTTCAGAAGATCATGGATGACGCCATTCAAGCCGCTGTGACCGAGCAGGAAACGCCAGCTGATGCACTCGAAAACGCACAACAGCGGGCGGACTCGATCCTGGAACAGTTCCGCTAATCGAGGGTTGAGCGTCGTGCCGGAGCATTATCGCGCTATCCCGGTTCGGCGCCCGGCATCTCCCGTCATTCCAGATAGCCTCGCTCGCGGGAATACCTGATGGTCCAAATCACATCGGACAGTGAGATCATCAGCAGCGCCCCGGCGCGACCTACCTGGGAAAGATGGCGCCACCTCAGTGCGCCCTATTTGCTGGTTCTTCCGGGCTTTGTCTTTGTCGCCGGTTTCACGATTTACCCGATCTTTTCTGTCATCGTCCGCAGCCTGATGAAGCAGAACCTGGCGCAACCGGAACCCGCATGGACCGGACTTGCCAATTTCCAGCATCTGCTCAATGACCCGATCTTCCGCCAGGTGTTCGGCAATACCATCCTGTACGTGGTCATGGTCGTGCCCGCCGCCGTTGTGCTCGGGCTGATCTTTGCCATGATCGTCAACCAAAACACAAAAATGGGTAGTTTTCTGCGCACCGCGTTCTTCTACCCTATCGTCCTGCCACTTGTCAGCGTAGCGTCGGTCTGGCTGTTCATCATGACACCTGAATACGGCCTGCTCAGCAAGGTCACGCAGGTGTTCAACCTCCAGGAACAGGCGTTGCTGCGCAGCCCGGACACCGCCCTGTTGGCCCTGGCTGTCGTAGGCAT